>Ga0308019_10000697_pt1 | contig 20805 bp, 16 predicted proteins | sample Neamet284_FD_203135 | JGI IMG/M metagenome (GOLD analysis project Ga0308019, IMG submission 203135) | Marine microbial communities from water near the shore, Antarctic Ocean - #284 | ecosystem: Environmental > Aquatic > Marine > Unclassified | place: Southern Ocean | collected 2014-10-01 | reverse complement strand
ACATAATCATCACCATGATTTGAAGATTTAATATTAAAGCGCCTATAATCACTTTTTAAAGGTCCTAATTCGTTAAAAACAACGCAAGATGCCACGGTGGCCTCACCAGATATATGACTGACATCAAAACATTCGATTCTCTTCGGCTGCTCCCCTTTACAGAATAGCTTGCCGAGTGATTTAAGTTGAGAAATCAGGGAGGCCTCTCTGGAAATTTTACAATGCAATCCATACGTTGCATTCTTATGAGCCATATCCAGCCAACCCAGTCGATTACCACGTACATTATTAGTTAATCTTACTTTTCGTTGAGCTTTAGTTGATAGTAATTCCTCTAATATGGAATCTTTTTCAACAGATTCTGGGACAATAATTTCAGAGGGTGATTTGATGCTCAAATAATATTGAGAAAGAAATTCTTGTTGGATCTTCACTCTATTTGTGGCGCCTCTAATTTTAAAATAATAATTTTTACTGCCTATTATGGAACCATTTCTTATTGATAAAATAGCAACACAATGAGTTACTCCATCTGAGGCAATTCCAAGAACATCTATATCTGTTTGTCTACTCGTAGAAACTAATTGTTTTGCTTGAATTTCTTTTAATCGACTTATTTGATTACGATATTTTAATGCTTCTTCGTATTTTTTTTGATCTGAGCATTGCTCCATACGTCTGACTAAGCCATTGACAATACTTTTATTTTTTCCAGCCAAAAATTGCATAGTAGAATTAACATCATTGTCGTATTCTTTTTTTTCAATCAGGCCGACACAAGGCGCTGAGCATCGTTGAATTTGATGCTGCAAACAAGCTCTTGACCTATTCTTAAAGAAACTGTCTTTACATTGACGAACTAAAAATACTTTTTGAAGCTCAGTTAACGTCTCTCTTACTGCAGCTGTATTTGGATATGGTCCAAAATACTTTCCCTTTTGAGCCTTTGCACGTCGTTGGAATTCAATTCTAGGAAACCGATGTTCAGTTGCCACATAAATATAAGGATAGCTTTTGTCATCTCTTAATACGACATTATAACGGGGTTTGTTTTTTTTAATTAAATTATATTCAAGGATTAGAGCTTCCGTTTCCGTGTTTGTAATAGTGAGATTAATATCACAGACTTTAGTCATTAATAATGTAGTTTTTGGATCTCTCTGTTCTGACTGAAAGTAATTTGGAACGCGCTTTTTTAAATTCTTTGCCTTCCCTACATATAAAATATTACCGTTATTACCAAGCATACAATACACACCCGGCTTTGATGGTAATTCACTAATAAATTTACTTTTATTTTCAAACAATTCAGACATATATTACTTTCTCAAGAGCAAGCTTACTCGATTAAATATTTCCTCAAACATAGGCAAAGTTAATCGCTTTGTATTCAGGTTATAACGACTGCAATGATATGAATTTATAAGATAAAGATGATTAACTTTGTGCTCATTACCATGCCCAAACTTATAATCCGCTTGTTTTAACAGCAATGATTTGATTATTGCTCTATGTGCTATACCTCCTAATGATAATATAATTGATCCCTCTTCTAACATCATAACTTCATTTCGCAAATAACTATTACAATTGTTAATCTCACTACCATTTGGTTTGTTTTGGGGTGGTAAACATTTTACAGCATTAGTAATTTTACAATTTATTAACTCTAAATCATCACTGGATGATGTCGATTCTTTGCTATTGCTAAACCCATATTTATATAAATTATTATACAAAGAAACACCAGCATAATCGCCGGTAAAAGGCCTACCAGTGCGATTAGCACCATGCATTCCAGGTGCTAATCCAACAATCAATAAACGCGCTTTGTTTTCACCAAATGCTGGGACAGGTTTACAAAAATAGGACGCATGTCGATCTTTAATCTCCACTAGGAAGTTGGTAAGACGTTTGCATCTTTGGCAGTTAGGGTTGTATGTTTCGGACATTCTCTATTTATTCTAAGGTGTTTAAACGTTACTAGTATAATATGTATCTATTACCCTGACATTAGAATACACAACATATGCCTTTTATCTTGTTCAATAAACCTTACGGCATCATTAGTCAATTTAGTGGTGGAGATGGCACACTTGCAACTTTCATTAACGACAGCTCTGTTTATCCAGCCGGAAGACTTGATAAAAAAAGTGAAGGTTTGCTTGCGCTCACTGATGACGGCAAGTTACAAGCAAGAATAACTGAGCCAAAAAGAAAACTTCTAAAATACTATATCATTCAAGTTGAAGGCGAAATTACACAAAAACACATAGATCAATTAAAGAATGGTTTAATCCTTAAAGATGGTCCTGCATCAGCGAATAGCGCACGTATCATCGAATCACCTGCAAGCATCTGGGGGAGAGAGCCTCCGATCAGAGTTAGAAATAATATACCGACTTCGTGGTTAGAGATATCAATATTTGAAGGCCGAAAACACCAAATAAGGAGAATGGCTGCTGCTGTAAATCTTCCTGTACTCAGACTCATTCGCTGGCAGATAGGTCCTTGGTTATTAAACGACTTGGCGCTTGGTCACTCCCTTACAATGACCAATAAAAGCGCATGGTCAATGCTTAGCTAATAATTGCTTTTGCTTGTAATTCTGGAATACCGAGAGCAATTTCCATCGCCTGCTCATAATTTAACCTCGGATCAACCGGGGACTTATAAGCAATGGAAAGATCTTCATCATCCAAACCCCTCGCTCCACCAGTACACTCAGTAACATTCTCTCCAGTTAACTCAAGATGAACGCCACCCAAATAAGTACCCATTTTTTTATGTACGCGAAAGGCCGACTCCAATTCAGACGATATCTTCTCAAAGCGTCTCGTTTTTGTGCCGTTTGCGGTGGACTCAGTATTTCCATGCATTGGGTCACAAACCCATAGAATAGGTGAGCCTGTTTCATTTGCAGCTTCTATCAAAGGTGGTAAGTTCGCTTCAATACTGTCAGCACCAAATCTATGGATAAGTGTAATACGTCCTGGTAATTTATTTGGGTTAAGCACTTTAATTAGGCCTTGCAGCCACTCTGGTGTCATGCCATTCCCTATTTTTATACCCATTGGATTTGCAACACCACGAAAATACTCTACATGAGCACCATCAAGTTCAGCTGTTCGCATCCCAATCCAGGGAAAATGAGTCGTTAAATTATACCAATTACCTGTTCTTTCTATATATCTTGTTTGTGCTTGCTCATAAGGCAAATGCAATCCTTCATGCGCTGCATAAATTTCTGCTTTTTGCGATAGAAATAGCGGCCTTCCAGAGGTAGATTCTATGAAATCAATAGATTCTGTAATCGTTTTGATAATTTCATTATATCTATCCGCCATTTCAGAATGGCCCAGCCAGTCTAAATCCCAGTATTCAGGATGATGGAGGTCTACAAAACCACCATCAATAAGAGAGCGAACAAAGTTCATAGTTAACGCAGCTCGTTCATAGCCACGCAAAATTAGCGTAGGATCAGGGATCCTATCATCGCTCGTAAAGGGGCTTCGATTAATAATATCACCACGGTAACTGGGTAATTCTTGGCCATTTTTAGATTCTAAATCGGCAGACCTAGGTTTTGCATATTGGCCCGCCATTCTTCCAATTCGGACAACAGGCTTTTTCAGACCATATTGCATCACTGTACTCATCTGCAATAATATTTTTAATTTAGCTACAATACTCTCTGATGAGCAATCACCGAAACTCTCAGCACAGTCACCACCCTGCAAGACAAATACCTCGCCCCTTTGGGCTGCTGCAATGTGGTCATTTAGCTTGTCAACTTCCCAAGACGTTACAATGGGAGGTAATTTCTTTAATTCATCAACCACCGTCGCTAAATGCTCCTTATCAGGATAATTAGCTTGTTGTGCCGCATTGAGCGCTTGCCAAGAGGTAGGTTTCCAATTACTTTGATTCATTTTTTGCCCACTAAATTATCGTTCATTAATTAATGATTTGAGATTGTGCATGTCAAAACTTATTATTGCAATCATAAGCTTACATGATAATGGTGAAAGTCATTTTAAATTGTAACTATAACTATCAGCGCTTTCCATTACCCTTCTTTAAAAACTTCACTGGAAACAACGATAAAGGGCAGGCAAAATACTCAACTAATCTATTGTATTATTATTTTTTGTATATTTTTTAGGGGTAAATTTTGAAACACATACTTGAGACTCTCAATATAAATTCAATTAATGCTGGAACTTGGTCTGGTGAGACTTCATTTCAATCTGAAGATGGAAGCTTAATCGAATCGATAAACCCCTCAACTAAAGAGGTCATTGCCTGTGTAAAAAATACCACTACAGAGGAATATGAGAAAATTATATCATCTGCCCAAGAAGCTTTTCTTGAATGGCGAACAATACCAGCACCAGTCAGGGGAGATGCAATAAGAAGAGTTGGTGCTGCCTTGAGAGAGAATAAAGATGCGCTTGGCAGTTTAGTGAGCTTAGAAATGGGAAAAATCAAGGCTGAAGGTGATGGTGAAGTTCAAGAAATGATTGATATGGCTGACCTTGCTGTAGGTCAATCGAGAATGCTGTATGGTATGACAACTCAATCAGAGCGACCTATGCATCGTATGTACGAACAATGGCATCCACTGGGCCTTGTCGGCATCATATCAGCATTTAACTTTCCTGTTGCCGTTTGGTCCTGGAATGCGTTTATTGCAGCAATTTGTGGCAATATCAGTATCTGGAAGCCATCCCCAAAAGCACCATTATGTGGTGTTGCAGTTCAGAAAATATGCAATCAAGCATTAAAAGACCAAGGCTTACCTAATATTTTTCACCTAATAAATGATGAGTCGAATATACTTTCTCAAAAGCTTATAGATGATCGTCGTATAGACCTATTATCATTCACTGGCTCAAGTGAAGTAGGTAAAAATGTTGGCCAGAAGGTTGCTTCGAGAATGGGTAAATACCTCCTTGAACTTGGGGGCAATAATGCGATTATTGTGGATGAGTCTGCTAATTTTGATATTACGGTTCCAGGCATTGTATTTGGTTCTGTTGGTACCGCGGGACAGAGATGCACAACTACTAGAAGAGTACTTGTCCATGAGTCGCGCATGGAAGAACTTAAAAAAAGACTTGTTCATGCCTATCAACAAATTCCAATTGGAGATCCTCTTAATACAAAAACATTAATGGGGCCTTTAATTGATGAAAAATCCTTACAAAATGTAGAAGCTGCAGTAGAAAAAATTAAGATGGCTGGTGGCGAGATATTATGTGGAGGTAAAAGAGTTGGAGATAAAGGAAATTTCATAGAACCCATAATTGCCGTTGCTGAAAATGAATGGGATATCGTCCAAGATGAGACATTTGGACCGTTATTATACTTAATTCCATGCGCCTCACTGGATGATGCAATTAGCAAACAAAATAACGTCAGACAAGGTCTTTCGTCGGCAATTTTTACCAATAACCTTCAAAATGCTGAAAAATTTCTCTCTAATATTGGCTCTGATTGCGGTATTGCAAATGTTAATATTGGAACATCTGGCGCAGAAATTGGTGGGGCTTTTGGTGGTGAGAAAGAGACTGGCGGAGGTCGCGAAGCAGGTTCAGATGCCTGGAAAGCTTATATGCGACGCCAAACGAATACAATAAACTGGGGCAGTGAGTTACCCTTGGCTCAAGGTGTCAATTTTGATGTCTAATTAAGAACTGGGCACTTTACTTTTTTGCTGTTGCCATAACAATTCAAATTCAGTACTTGATAAATCTCTTAATCTTAAACCATTCGCTAGAGTAGTTTCCTCCATTCCATTAAATCGTGAGATAAACTTCTCACAAGACATGGATAAGGCTTCCTCAGGATCAACTCCTATATGCCTTGAAAAATTGACAAGAGTGAATAAAACATCGCCCAACTCTTCTTTCATGGCTTCTGGTGAAATTAACGCAGCCTCTTCTAACTCGCTCATCTCCTCATATATTTTTTTTAACACCTCATCAATACCTTTCCAATCAAAACCTACATTTGCAGCTCTTTGACTGATCATTGTCGCCAATGCAAAAGCGGATAGAGAATTTGGAAGATCATTTAATATTGAATTATTAATTTTCATTGCACCTCTCCGACTAATTGATCACATAATAATGAAATAATCATTGCAGTAGCGCCCCATATCCTATGATCTTGGTATTGGTATTCAATTATTGGTAGATCAATGTTATTGAATTTATGAATACTACTGTTCTTATTTTTTTGATTTAAAAAAAACGATAAAGGCACTTTAAAATAACTCTCCACCTCAGATCGATCTATCGTAATAGTTGGTGAACCTATTATCAATCCAATAACTGGATGTATGATATACCCAGTAAAAGTTGGAACAATCGGCAAATTACCTAAGATTTTAATATCTAATTGATTGATGCCAACCTCTTCTTTGGTTTCACGAATTGCCGTCGAGATTACATCAATATCATCGACCTCCATACTGCCACCTGGAAAACATATTTCTCCAGCATGCGCTGCTAAATTATTTGAACGTTTAGTTAATAATAATTCTAAATTACCCACATTATCAATAATAGGTAACAGAACGGCTGCAGTCTTTAATCCACTAGGAAATTTAATTTTAAGCGCTGAATTAATTTTATCACTTAGCGGGCTAATCTCCTCAGGTGAAGAAAAATTAAGACCGGAAAATAACTTGTCTAATTTGTTTAGATTTTTCACTTTGAAAATCCGTTTACTTTTTTATGCCGCCTTTCGTTAAATCTTCAGGATTTAGTAAGCGATTTAATTCAGATTCACTTAAATCGGTCATTTCAGCAGCGACGTCTTTCACTGCCCTACCTTCCTTGTATGCTGTTTTTGCAATTTTTGTGCCTAATTCATAACCTATAACAGCATTTAAGGCCGTTACTAGTATTGGATTACGATCTAATGCATCTTTAATCTTTTCATGATCAACGCTGAATCCCTTAATGGCTTTATCTGTCAAAACACATAGGGCATTTGCTAATATTTCAATACTTTGAAGTAAGTTATGCGCCACAACAGGCAGCATAACGTTTAACTGGAAATTTCCAGACTGGCCCGCAATAGTAATTGTCGTATCATTTCCTATAACTTGAGCGCCAACCATAGCAACCGCCTCAGGAATAACAGGGTTAACCTTACCCGGCATAATACTTGAGCCTGGCTGTAATTCTGGTAATCTAATTTCGCCAAGACCAGCTAGTGGGCCTGAATTCATCCACCGCAGATCATTTGATATTTTTATTAAACTTACAGCCAGGGTCTTCAATTGTCCTGACATTTCTACAGCAGCATCTTGAGTAGCTAATGCCTCAAAATAGGAGTCAGACGTGACGAACGAGATATTAGTTCTCTGTGATAATAAAATTGCGATATTTTTACCGAATTCAGGATGTGCGTTAATTCCTGTCCCTACCGCGGTTGCACCCTGAGCAAGCTGCGATAAACGTGTCATAGAATCATTAATTCGTTCATGTGCATGTTGAATCTGAGATCGCCAACCATCAATTTCTTGCCCAATAGTAATTGGCATTGCATCCATTAAATGAGTGCGTCCCGTCTTGACGGTGTCTTTAAATTCAATAGATTTTTGTTTTAACGCAGTATTTAATTTTTCAAGAGCAGGAAGTAAATGCTCATGCAGGTTTATAACTGCTGATAAATGAATACAGGTAGGAATGACATCATTGCTACTTTGGCTCATATTAACATCATCATTTGGATGAATATCTTTACCGAGTATAGAAGTTGCCAGCTTAGCTATGACTTCATTGGCATTCATATTTGAGCTTGTACCTGATCCAGTTTGAAAAATATCTACGGGAAAATGCCCATCATAGTTACCCTCAATTATTTCTTCACATGCCTCACAAATTGCTTTCGCTTTGTTATCAGGCAACAAGCCAAGATTATTATTAACAGTAGCTGCAGCCCATTTAATTAGCCCTAATGCAGCAATAAATTGGCGCGGCACTCTTATTCCACTAATTGGAAAATTATTCACAGCACGCTGCGTTTGCGCTCCCCATAGGGCATCAATTGGAACTTGAAGCTCCCCCATGCTGTCAATTTCACTTCTGTATTTTTCATTTGCCATAATTAAGACCTCAGTACACAAATCAATGCACTAATCATACAGCAAACCATTATATTTTCGTCTTATTAGTGTATGATTCTTATTTTATAGAATTAGTGATAAAAAGCTATGGCGCATGAGAAACTGACAGCAATTTCACCTTTAGACGGTCGCTATGCGGAGAAAACATCAGAACTATCCAGAATCTTCAGTGAGTATGGTTTAATTCGTTTTAGGGTAGAAATAGAAATCCGCTGGCTTCAAATGCTGGCCAATAATCCAAATATAATAGAACTTGAGAAATTTGATAAAAATACCAATGATCGATTAAATAATATCATTAACAATTTTAATACTGATGATGCTAAGAGTATTAAGAATATTGAAAAAACGACCAATCATGATGTTAAGGCAGTTGAGTATTTCATCTGCCAACAATTTAAAGATAATAAAAACATAAATGACTTTGTTCATTTTGGCTGCACTTCAGAAGATATTAATAATCTTGCCTATGCAATGATGCTTAATGAAGCTCGTGCAAATATCATTAATCCATTAATGATCTCTTTGCATCAAAAGATTGAACAATTAGCAAAAAAACATCATTCACTCCCAATGCTATCAAGAACTCATGGACAAACAGCAAGTCCAACGACTGTAGGTAAGGAGTTTGCTAATATACTTTCTAGACTAAGCCTAATTAATAGTGACTTTAATTCAATAAATATATATGGCAAATTCAATGGTGCAGTTGGTAACTTTAATGCACATCACGTCGCATATCCAGATTGTGACTGGCTTGAAATTAGCTCATCTTTTATAAAGTCACTTAACTTAGAGCCAAATATCCTAACTACCCAGATAGAACCGCATGACTGGATGGCAAAATATTGTCATAACCTCATTCGTTATAATACGGTTCTATTAGACATGAGTAGAGATATATGGGGTTATATCTCTCTAGGTTACTTCAAACAGAGGCTTGAAGAGAATGAAGTAGGCTCTTCAACTATGCCGCACAAAATAAATCCTATTGATTTCGAAAATGCAGAAGGTAACTTAGGTCTAGCAAACAGTTTATTGAGTCATTTTGCAGAAAAATTGCCTATCTCTAGATTTCAAAGAGATCTAACTGACTCGACTGTGCAGAGAAATCTTGGAGTCGCTATTGGCTATGGAGTTATCGCCATCAAATCATTACTTAAAGGCATCAATAAACTCGATATTAATAAAACAATAATTAATAAAGATATTGAAAATAGCTGGGAGGTTCTTGGGGAGGCAATTCAAACGGTTATGCGACGTTATGGTGTCCCAGAGCCCTACGAAAAACTTAAAGCTCTTACTCGTGGTAATGAAATAAATAAATCTATTTTATCTGATTTTATTCAGACGTTAGATATTCCTAGTCATGCCAAAAATGAATTACTTAACTTAACCCCATCAACATATATAGGTCTGGCCTCTAAACTAACAAAGCAACTTTAAGTATAGAACCGTAATTTATAGGTTAGTTTTAATAAAATGACCATTCCAATTGAAAATTATACAAATAAACGAGTAATCGTAGGATTATCTGGTGGTGTAGATTCGGCAGTAGCGGCACTCTTGCTTAAACAACAAGGTGCTGATGTTCAGGCGCTACATATGACTAATTGGAATGATGAGGATGGTTATTGTAATGCCGCTGATGACTTACAAGATGCAAAAAAAGTTTGTAAAATATTATCCATACCATTACACCACGTCAATTTCTCTGAGGAATATGCCAAATTGGTATTTAAAGATTTTCTTCATGAGTATAAAAATGGAAGAACTCCAAATCCAGATATATTATGCAACCGAGAAATTAAGTTTGGTGTTTTCAAAAAATACGCCGAAAGACTTGGTGCTGAATTTATTGCCACTGGTCACTACGCGAAACTTAAAAAAGATAAGCAGTCTACTGAATTAATAAAACCCAAAGATAAGAATAAAGATCAAACCTATTTCTTGCATGCTGTGAAAGAAGACGCACTTAAAGACACCCTCTTCCCGCTTTGTGACCTCACAAAACATGAAGTTAGGGATATGGCAAAAATGAATGGTTTATTAAATCATGATAAAAAAGACAGTACTGGTATTTGCTTTATTGGGGAGCGTCCATTTCGAGAATTTCTAGAAAAATATTTGCCCGCTCAACCAGGACCAATGAATGATATTAATGGTAATCTAATTGGCAAGCACCAGGGGTTAATGTATTACACCATAGGTCAAAGGCAGGGTTTGAATATCGGCGGCCTCAAAGATAGTAATAACAAGCCTTGGTATGTATTAAATAAAGACCTTACAAGTAATACCCTTACAGTAGTACAAGGCGATCACAAGGATTTGTATGCTCGATCACTAATAGTTTCAAACTTTTCCTGGATTGGTGCAGCAGAAGAACTAATTCTGAGCGACAAGATTATTAACTGTCATGGAAAAATCAGATACCGCCAACCAGATCAAGCATGCCAGGCTGAGCTAACGGAAGAAGGTAAAATAAAAATTATATTTAATGAACCCCAACGTGCAATTACTGAAGGTCAAGCTGCGGTTTTATATAAGGATGACCGATGTCTTGGCGGTGGCTCAATTGATGAAGTTATAAAATAAAAAATTTATATATAGAATTTCCCAAATTCATGCAAACATCCGTTATAATTCAGCGCCAACATGACTAAAAACCACTATTTATAAATATATTTGGAGACCCGCTATGCGAAACAGCTTTGGCTCTCAATCGACCTTTGAACTAAACAACAAAGAATATGAATTTTTTAACCTAGATGCCGTCACTGAAGGTGATGTCAAAAAACTTCCTTACTCATTAAAAATTCTTCTGGAAAACTTATTACGCTTTGAAGATGGTAAAAATGTGACTCGTGATGACATTATTGCTATTGCAAATTGGAACCCTAAAGCCAAACCAAATCAAGAGATCTCATTCACCCCTTCACGGGTAATCCTTCAGGACTTCACTGGTGTTCCTGCGATTGTTGATCTAGGGGCAATGAGAGATGCAGTGATTAAACTTGGCGGAGATGCGAGCAGTATCAATCCCTTGTCACCTGCTGAATTAGTAATAGATCATTCAGTTCAGGTTGATAATTACGCAAAAATTAACGCACTCTCTCTCAATAATAAAATTGAATTCAATCGAAACAAAGAGCGCTACTCATTTTTAAAATGGGGTCAAAATGCATTTGAAAACTTTAAAGTCGTACCGCCAAATACGGGTATCGTTCACCAAGTCAACTTGGAGTATCTAAGTCGAGTCATTTTTGATCGAGAAGATAATGGTAAGCATGTTTTATATCCCGATACGGTTGTTGGTACAGATTCACACACCACCATGATTAATGGCTTGGGAATACTTGGTTGGGGTGTAGGTGGAATTGAGGCTGAAGCAGCTATGCTAGGCCAACCAATTACTATGCTTATTCCACAAGTACTTGGTTTTAAATTAACCGGTAAGCTGCGTGAAGGAACAACTGCAACAGATCTAGTGCTAACAGTAACTGAAATCCTACGTGAAAAAGGTGTGGTCGGTAAATTTGTTGAATTTTTTGGTGATGGCTTGAATGACATGCCCCTAGCAGACAGAGCAACCTTAGGGAATATGTCGCCAGAGTTTGGAAGTACTTGTGCTATTTTTCCAATAGATAGTGAAACAACACGTTATTTAAAATTATCGGGCAGAGACCCACTACATATTGAACTTGTTGAAGCTTACGCAAAAAAACAAGGTCTATGGCGTTATCCAGATCAAGAAGATGCTGATTACAGTGACCTCATTGAGTTCGATATGAGCTCAGTAGTGCCAAGCATTGCTGGTCCAAAAAGACCTCAAGATAGAATTGCGCTGGATGAGGCTAAAGTCACATTCAACCATCATCTTATAAATGCAATTGAAAATCGTAATAGTGGTGGATCTATTGATATCGAAATTAATGATGAAAAAGTCAAAATGGAAGATGGTGCATTACTAATTGCAGCGATAACAAGTTGTACCAACACATCAAATCCCGCGGTAATGATAGCTGCTGGATTACTAGCAAAAAATGCGGTTAGCAAGGGATTGATGACCAAATCATGGGTAAAAACAAGCCTTGCGCCCGGCTCTAAAGTAGTTACGGATTATTTACAAAAGGCGGAGCTCAACAAACCATTAGATCAATTGGGTTTTCAAACAGTTGGTTATGGTTGTACAACCTGTATTGGGAACTCGGGCCCACTGATGAATGAGGTATCAAAGGGCGTGAACGATGCAGATATAATTGGTTGCAGTATTCTTTCTGGTAACCGTAATTTTGAAGGCAGGATTCACCCACAAGTACAGATGAATTTCTTGGCATCGCCGCCCTTGGTTGTGGCTTATGCGATTGCAGGAACGATGCAACATGACCTCATTAAAGAATCATTAGGTAAAGATACTGAGGGTGCCGATGTCTTCCTTAAAGACATTTGGCCAAGTCAGAAAGCAGTTAGTGACGTGCTCTCAGCCTCTATCGATTCAACTATGTTTGAATCAAGTTATGGCTCAGTATTTAAAGGGGATGAAAACTGGAATTCACTTGAGGTTACTACCAGTGAATTATATTCATGGGATGAAAAATCAACTTATATAAAGCACCCGCCTTATTTCGAGGGTATGACATTAGACCCTAATCCTATAACTGAAATAAAAAATGCAAGAGTTTTAGCACTATTGGGTGATTCAGTAACCACTGATCATATTTCTCCCGCTGGTGGTATAGCAAAAGAAAGTCCTGCAGCTGACTATCTTCGCGAGCAAGGTGTTAAGGATAATGAATTTAACTCTTACGGATCTCGCCGAGGCAATCATGAGGTCATGATGCGAGGGACGTTTGCAAATATTCGATTAAGAAATAAATTGGCACCTGGAACCGAAGGTGGGTGGACAAATCATCAGCCAAACAATGAAGAAATGACCATTTTTGATGCAGCTAATCAATATAAAAAAGATCAAGTACCATTAATTATTCTTGCTGGTAGTGAATATGGAACTGGCTCATCACGAGACTGGGCAGCAAAAGGCACGTTACTGTTGGGTGTAAAAGCGGTAATTGCAAAAAGTTTTGAACGTATTCATCGATCAAACCTAATTGGCATGGGAATACTCCCGCTGCAATTCACTAATGATGATGACGCAGAATCACTTAACCTGAATGGTACTGAAGAATATTCAATTTCCGGTCATATCGACCCCAATAACAGTACAACTTTAGTTATTGCGACAAGCTCATCCGGTGATCGGGTAGAATTTGAAACTCAAATTCGAATCGATACGCCAAAAGAGAGGGACTATTTTGAGCATGGCGGTATCTTGCATTATGTATTACGTCAAATCATTAATGAGCAATAAAGCCCAATAAATACTGCGAAATGAAAGATTATTTAATTGATATCGGTGCTAATCTAACGCACAGCGACTTCACAGTAGATTTAGACGTTATCATTAAAGAAGCATTGGAATCAGATGTTCGCCAGTTAATTGTGACCGGCTCAACTAATGAGGAGAGCATTAACGCCTATGCACTCACAAAAAAATACCCAGATATATTATATTCAACAGCCGGGGTACATCCCCACTATGCAGAAACTTATAATAAATTAGTAGAACAATCCATTTACGAATTGAGCCAATATGACTCTGTGGTGGCTATTGGAGAGTGCGGCCTAGACTATTACCGAAATATCTCTTCAAAAAAAGATCAAATTAATGCGTTCGAGAGTCAGCTTGAAATTGCTAAGAATACCAACCTACCTGTATTTCTCCATCAACGAGGCGCACATAGTGACTTCACCAGCATAATACAAAGACATATAAAAGGTCTTACCAAAGCGGTGGCCCATTGCTTTACTGGGTCAGAAGAGATGCTATCTATTTATCTGGATATGGGACTCTATATCGGTATAACTGGCTGGGTTTGTGATGAGCGTCGAGGTAAGGAGTTACAAGATATAGTAAAAAAAATTCCACTCAATCGTTTAATGATAGAAACTGACTGTCCTTATTTACTGCCTCGTACTATTACACCTAAGCCAAAGTCACGTCGAAATGAACCAAAATATCTACACGAAATTGTAAAAACTATCGCCAAATATTCAGCATACAGTGAAGAAGATATAGTGAGATCCAGTACAGAAAATGCAAAAAAATTCTTTAATATTTGATAATTTTAAGTAATTAAATCAATATATTATAATATCTTATTAAATAAACTTATCAATAAGTGTTTTTTCAAAATCTCTTATGTCAGGGTTGATAGAAAATGCATAGTTCGGCTTATCAAGCAAAGCCTCAAGTTCAACCGGAACAGCAATCTCTTGATCAATCAATGGTTCAACAATAGTCTCAAATTTGGCGGGATGTGCTGTAGCGGCAATAATCCAGTCTTGATGCATTTTCACTTCATCGTTAAACTGGTTATAAGCATAAGCTGCTGTAGCGGTATGCGGGCAGATTATGGTGTTTGTTTGTTTAAAAAATCTAGTTATTTCGTTACTGATATTTTTGTCAGAAACAGAAACCGCTCTAATTTTACCCTTTAATTTGGATGCATCACCAAAAAGACTACTTAATCTTTCCATATTACTTGGATTTCCAACATCCATAGCGTTTGCAAGTGTCTGAATACTCTTTTTTGGTAACCATTCAGCGCCATTCAGGTAATCTACAATTAACCGATTTTCATTTACCGATAGCACTATATCGCCAACAGGGAAACCCATCTTCCTAGCTAATATACAAGCCAGTCCATTACCTAAATTCCCAGTAGGTATAATAAAATTAGCTTTTTTACCCCTACCCCTAAAATGCATCAAGCTGGAATGAGCATAATAAATACTTTGCGGTAATAATCTCCCAAAATTAATACTGTTTGCCGACGAAAAGCGATATCTTAAGGGTAAATTAGGATCAACAAAAACGCTCTTTACGAGTTTCTGGCAATCATCAAAGGTACCATTTACGCTTAGAGAGAGGATATTACCTCCCCAGCATGTTAATTGTTTCTCCTGCCTCTTAGAGACTTTACCTTTAGGGAATAAAATAATTACCTTCACATTTGGTAAGCCATGAAATGCCGCAGCAACAGCTCCACCAGTATCTCCCGAGGTCGCCACTAGAACAACTAATGGACTATCTTCAGTCTTATTCAACCGACTCATACAAGATGCTAAAAATCCAGCCCCCACATCCTTAAATGCAGCAGTTGGCCCATGAAAAAGCTCCAGGAGCCATAAATTTTGAGCTGAGGGCATTTTTACCGCAGGAATTGGAAACGATAATGACTCACTTATGATTTGATTCAAAGAATTTTTAAGTAGCGATTCTCTAAAAAATGGCTTCAATAGCACTTTAGCCGTATCAGCTAAAGTCATTGAGCTAGAAAGATCCTCAAGTTTAATTTTTGGTAATAATTTAGGTACAAAAAGACCACCATCGTCAGCAATACCTTTAGCTAAGACCTCATCGATACTATAGATTTGACTACCGCGAGTGCTAATAAAATTCACAATTAACTTTCCACGTAAGCGCCAGGTGCGTCTAATGAGCTTACCCACCCTTGAGAATCGATATTATTACTATTAAAGATTTCCATCATCATTGTTTTAACATCTGAGGCAATATTATTCTCGCATAAAGCAAAGATACTTGGGCCGCTTCCAGAGAGGGAGCATCCTAATACCCCCATCTCGATAGCTGAAGATTTAATATCGTTAAAACAAACCACCGAACTTGCTCTTTGTGGTTCAATGATAACATCATGCATGCTGCTCTTTATAAGGCCTAAATCATTATTCTGAAGACCCAATAGAAATCCGGCTAAATAACTTTGTTGCTCCAACCATTGACTCATTGAATAGTTTTTTGCCAGTCCATTTCTACTTTCAGCTGTATTAACGATTAGTTCTGGATGGACCAGAACAGAGCTGATATTTTTAGGTACTTTAATTGAAGTGATCATGGGTAGATATACTGGGGGACAAAAGACCATACCGCCAACGAGGCTTGGAGCAACATTGTCAGCATGGATACCACCACTAGCGAATTTCTCACCCTCTAATGCGTAAGGCATTAACTCTTTGATTGGTAATGGAATATCTAACAAAGCATTAGCTGCTACTGCACCTGCTACTGCCGAAGCAGCTGAACTACCCATTCCAGACTGCAAGGGAATACCTTTATAGATAAGCATTTCGAGGCCATCTTGTCTATTTTGACTCTGCCATAATGCTTGCGCTGCAATTGAAGCTGTATTTTCATTTGAGTTTTTCGAAAGATCGGGGTGCGGGTCTCCATTTAAGTCATATATCTCTTTGATTGAGACTCCTTTTTCACTTACTTTTCTTACAGAAACACGATCTCCAGCACCCTCTATTGCCAGTCCTAGCATATCAAAGCCAACAGCTAAGTTACCAATAGAAGCTGGGGCAAACGCAGTTACGTATTTATTATCCATTTTTCTACTTTATAAGTTTAATAAGATTTATAATATCTGCAGATATTCCTGCAGCAGTAACACCAGCACCAGCACCAGGGCCTTGAACAATCAATGGGTTATCTGCGTATCTATCTGATTGAATTTTAACTATATTATCAGTCAGTTGAATATTACTAAAAGGATGATCGAGAGGAAATTCTTTAAGACCGATAAAGATATCATTGTTTTGATCTATTGAGGCAACATATCTAAGCGTCAAGTTATTGTCCTTTGCATTTAAATAACGTGCCTGTATTTCAGAATCGTAATCTTTTAGTTTTTCCTGAAATTGATCAATACTTAAGTCAATCAAAGCATCAGGTACTAAGCTTTCAATAGAAAGATCTGAAAGCTCAAGATCCCTCCCTGATTCTCGAGCCAGTATTGTTAATTTTCTCGCTACATCCATACCGTTTAAGTCATCTCTTGGATCAGGCTCTGTGTAACCACTCTCCTTAGCTTCAAGAACAATTCTAGAGAAGGGCTTAGATCCATCAAATACATTAAATAGATATGCCAGAGTTCCAGAGAAAATACCCTCTATAGATTGAATTCTATCCCCAGTTTCCACCATTGACTGAATCGTATTTATTACTGGCAATCCTGCAGCAACGGTAGTTTCATAGAAACAATAAGATTTATTTTTTAGTGCAGCTTTCTTTATATCTTTATAATAGTTTAAATCACCACTCAAACCTTTTTTATTAGGTGTGATAACGTTAATTTTTTGTCGCAGCCAATCTGTGTATTTATCAGCTATGACTTCATTTGAAGTGCAATCAATTATTAAAATTTCATCATTAGAGTTATTCTTTAGATGCGCTTCAAAAACATCGAGATCGAAAGCAACGGCATCCTTATTGAGTCTTTCACGCCAATCATTCAAGTCAATAAAACTCTTATCAAGTAACATATACTTTGATTTAGCAATTGCTTTAATTTGAACATTTATCCCAAGGGTATTTGCATTACTTAATATATGAGTATTTATTTGATCGAGTAGCTCACCACCAACCAAACCAGGACCGATCAGGCCGATAGTTAAAGTTCGTTCATTACTAAAAAATACTGCATGAACTTTTTTAAGTGCTTGAAGTGAGTTTTTCGAATCGATGACAGCAGAAATATTTCGCTCTGATGAGCCTTGTGCTATTGCCCTGATGTTAATATTAGATTGACCTAATATACCAAAAAATTGACCAGCGATACCGGCTTGGCCGGCCATTTTATCACCAACAACTGCAATGATGCTTTGACCTTTTGTAATCTCAATCTTTGTAATTAACCCAGCTGCTAATTCATCCTTAAACGCACCTTCGATAACTTCTTTAGCCCTATCAGAAACGACCTCATTCACAGCTATACAAATAGAATGTTCTGAGCTCGCTTGAGAAATCAATGTTACCGAAATATCCTCATTTTTAAGTGAAACAAAGAGTTTATCCGCTGTACCTGGAACACCAATCAGCCCTGTCCCCTCAAGATTAATTAATGCCATAGCATCAATAACAGTTATACCTTTGATATTTTTATCAAAGGAGGTCTCTGCTGATATCTTACTTCCATCAGCATGTGGATTGAATGTGTTTCGTATAAACATTGGTATTTCTTGTTTCATTATAGGGCTTAATGTCTTTGGGTGAATTACTTTTGCACCAAAATAAGCCAATTCCATTGCTTCATTGTAGGATAGATTACTTACTACTTTGGCATCATCAACTTTACGTGGGTCCGCACTCATAACGCCGTCTACATCAGTCCAAATTATTAGTTCTTGTGCCTCCAATAAAGAAGCAAATATAGCAGCAGAATAATCACTTCCATTGCGACCTAAATTCGTTGGAAACCCTGATTCATTAGATGCGATAAAGCCCGTAATAATCAATAAATTAGAATTTAGTGGCTTAATTAACTCTTTACAGCAATCGCTCGATTTTTGCCAATCAACTACTTCACCCAGCTCACTTGAGTGAAGGTGGATAATTTTACGACTATCAATACAATGAACTGCGTCTTTATTATCAAGCAATTTTTCGATATAAAGTGATAGAATCCTTGCCGACCAGAGTTCGCCAAATCCAGTAATAACTTTACCTTCATGGCAATCATCTTGAGTAGAGTCAGGATCAAGCAACTTACTGATCGCATCAAAATCACTTGATAATTCAGCCAAGAATTTCTCAGCTACCGATTGATCAAGCAAATCACTAGCTAAATCAGACATACGTTGATTGATGGAATGATATTCTTTCGAAGTAAGTAAATTACTTGCGTTGCAGTTTCTTGAAATATTAGTCAATAAATCTGTGACACCACCCAATGCGGATACTATTATAGCGTGACGTAAAGCTGGTTCTTGATAATAACAATCTAATATTATTTTAGACACTCTGACGAAACACTGAGTGTCTGCAAGACTGGTACCGCCAAATTTAAAGACCTTCCAATTTAGTTCGTTCATCTTAATTTCTCAAAGCAAATCTTATTAAAGGTATTTTAATTGTAATTACACTCAACTTATAGTTAATTTAATTACTTTTATTGCAAGATTAATTATTGAAGAAGATTTAAATGGTGGGGCGTGTAGGGATTGAACCTACGACCGGTCGGTTAAAAGCCGAATGCTCTACCGCTGAGCTAACGCCCCTTTTATCATTTAATTCTATTATGCATATTTTTCATTTTATTTTGCGAGGATGATACCGTACCTCACGTAAATCTCAAGAGAATATCAATATATATTAACTGGTGATTAGATTATTTCTTTCGAAAACCATAAAACTTAATTACAAGCCCCTATCATTCATGACTTTTAAACGCTGCTCTGCTAGTTTCGCGACCGTTGATTGTGGGTATTCATTTTGAATTTTAGTTAAAACTAAGCGCGCTTGATCCCAGTTACCCAGCTCAAAATTACAATAGCCAATCTTCAGTAAAGCATCTGGAATTTTTCTCGATCGTGGGTATTCATTAATAACTTTAGAAAATTGAGCCAATGCTTGCTCGAACTGATTAGATGCATAATAGGATTCAGAGAGCCAATATTGTGCATTGTCTATTAAGCCACTGCCTGGATATGCGGTCAAAAAACGGATAAATGAAAGTGAAGCTAATTCATAATTTTGTTCTTTTAGAAGCTCGAATGCCGCTTGGTAATTCTCCTCATCAGTTCCACCGGGAACGGGCAATTCCCCAAAGATAATATTTTCCTCATTAACAACATTCATTGAATTTAAGGCACTAATTGATCTCTCAAGATCCTGCAAGCGATCGTCCAAATCAACATAGAGAGTTCTTTGTCTATCTTGGGTCGCCTGAGATTGATATTCCAAGTCCTCTGCTTGACCTTGAATTCGACTAACTTGGCTTTGAATATCATCTAACTGACGAACAATCTCAATTAAACTTTGATCGCTTGATCTTTGCGCAATACTCGAGTTTGAATTAAGCGCCCCTTGCCCTTGGTAAGGGTTATTTACTGGTATATCAGCACAGCCGGCTAGAACTAGTATACCAGCGATAATGTAGGCAATTTTTAACATATCAAATTAATTAATACGCTTAATTAATTACAAGCTCTACCCTTCGATTTTGTGTATATGAACTCTCATCACTTCCATATGAGTTAGGTCTCTCTTCACCGAAACTAACTGTTGTTATCTGTGCTGGAGCTACACCATTGAGAAGTAACATACGCCTAACTGCCTGCGCCCTTCTCTCACCCAATCCGATATTATACTCACGAGATCCTCTCTCATCAGCGTGGCCTTCGAGCCTTACTGTTAGCAATGTATTCGCATTCATATTAGATGCATGCGAGCTTATCAGAGTATCATATTCAGCCCGTAATTCAGAACGATCAAAGTCAAAATATATAATTGTCTCAAGGTCTTGTGACATGCTGTCATCTGACATAGCCTCAAGATTGTTGCTTCCGTCCATACCCATCTCATATGTCGCAGCAGCATCATCGACAACAGACCCATCCATAGAAGAGCCACTATCGGAATTACTCGACATGCTACCAGGAGTTGCACAACCCGCTAGAACTAAAACTAAAAACCCAATTAAACCAAACTTTACACGCTCCATTTTAACTACTCCTAAGTATCAATTATTCAAAATTATTAAAAACATAAACGACAAAAACCTAAGGTAACACATTCCTAT
>Ga0308019_10000695_pt1 | contig 20878 bp, 17 predicted proteins | sample Neamet284_FD_203135 | JGI IMG/M metagenome (GOLD analysis project Ga0308019, IMG submission 203135) | Marine microbial communities from water near the shore, Antarctic Ocean - #284 | ecosystem: Environmental > Aquatic > Marine > Unclassified | place: Southern Ocean | collected 2014-10-01 | reverse complement strand
CAGATTATACAAGCTGATACAATCCCAACAACAGAGCTTCCAGCACTTCCTTCCATACCTATTGGTCTGAATGAAAATATCTCACCAGGACCGATTGATGGAATTTCAATTGATGTAGAATTACCAGCTATTGAAATAGAGCAAACTATTGCTGTGGTCGCTTATGATGCACGCATATACCAGGATACAGCAAAATGGTGTGATACATTTACTTTTGGTGTTGATCCCTTCACTTTTGATACCCTTATTTGTATTACAGACACTACTTCAGGCATACCAGAGATACTTCAGGGAATAACAGGTGATACACTTGGTAGATTGTTTTCATTTCCAACAAAGGCTAAGGATCTTGTAACTGATTCAGTTCGCCATATGAAAGCAAATAATTATAATCAATATATTGTAGATTTTTTTAATGGAATTATGGAGGATTCACTTTCCGCCATATTAATTACTACAAGTGAGATACCAATCCCTGTAGTAGATGATCCTATCATTGCTAGTATTGATACTTTAATTATAGCAAGTAGTTTAGATGGTAGTGTATATACAACTAGTTTTAAAAATAATGGTATTCCAACCGAACTTGAGAATGTTTACTCTTACATAGTAGCAGGTTCCGAAAACTCTGTTTTCGAACCATTAACAGATACTCTGGCTAGTCATAATTCTAAACCAAACTTACCGAGCGATTCTTCTTACGTTGAGACAACTGATCTCTCAGGAAAAGGGCTTACGAAATTCTTAAAAATGGCAACTAATTTTTCTCTGGCTGCTGCCCATCCTGATTCAATAATAAGAATTGAACCAGGAGAGTTAAACGTTGAATTTGGACTTACCTTTAAAATGGCGGGTATTGATAGTATTGATGTAACAACAAATCAGTACTCAATCTCAGATGCTTATCCAATGGATCCAATTGAAATAGAGACTATGGACATGTCAGCGCAAGGGATAACTAGCATGGAGATTTATCGTAATACTCTCAAAGATGATGGAGCAGAACCCAATGAAAATAGACTGACTATCACCGATCTCGCCAGCTCACTTCCTTTTGATCTAAATTTCTTATTAAATTTTAAAAATTTTTCACCAACGTCAGGGGGAGACTCTGTTAAAATAGATACAGTATTAAAGAAAGGTATTGAGATTAATAGAATTTTTGATATGCGAGGATATTTACTTCAAAGCACAGATGGCGATAATGATGGTGATGGCTGGCCAGATAGTGCTTTTAAACGTTTTGAACTTGACCTCGATATAACTATTCCTGAGCAAAAAGCATCTATTCCCTTGGATGGATCCCCTTTAGGTGAATTTACCATGAAAATGAGCCTTGAGACTTTATCTTTTTCCTCGATTGGTGCAAACCTAATTATGGAAATGCCTTCACCTGCCATAGAACAAGAATTTCCACCTGGTTTTACAGGTGTAATTCCCACAGAAGCTCAGTTCAATATAATTTTTAAGAACCAGATACAATTACCAATTGAGATGTTAATGCAGTTTAAAGGTTATAATTCTCTAGGTGACTTAACCTATGTACCCGTTATTATTGATACCCTAGGATTACCAGCAACAAATAGTGATTTAGATACTGCTGTCACTATTATTTCCTTAAATAAGTTAGGAACAACAATTTCAATTTTTGATAATGTAGATTTATATAATTCATATATTTTAGATCCTAGTGTAACACCGCCATCATTTTCAAGGACTAATGCTCCCTGCGATACATGTTCATCTATTATTGATTTATTAGCCTCGAATCCAGTTCAGTTGCAGATAATACCAGAGATTAAAGTTGATGGACGTGGATCAATAACTGCAAATAAAGTAATTAAAGGTGCATTTGAGGTGAAAATACCATTTATTTTGCAAATAGAGCCAATGGCTTTTTTAGGTGGAACTGCTACAGAAATTGAAGCATTTGATCATCAAACAAGATATAAAATCAGAAATAGCCTTTTAGAAACAAGTTTGGTCTCAACAATTACAAATGCTTTGCCATTTGGCGCAGAAGTATCTGTTTTGATGAGCAATAAAGAATTTTTTCCAATAGATACATCTAGAGAGCAATTAAACTTTTACAGAGATACTCTTGTTTCTCAGGGAAAACTTACACTTGGTGATAGTTTATATATTCTTAGAAAATGTACTGATATTTCTCCTGATAGTGGACGCGTCTATATTTTCAATATAATGACCGACTTTTCGGATTGTATTAATGGGTTACCATATATTGTTAAATCAAATGGAAATGGAACAGATACTATTTTTTCTTATGTTGATACACTTTTTAAATTTCTTCTTCCAACACCAGAATCTTATTATGGTGAAAATGACACAACTGGATATCCTGAGGGGATGGTTGCAATTCCAGGAATGGGTACCTATCCTAGTACAATTGATACTTCCCAAATTTTTCTACTTACTGATTATGGTAAGCATTATACAATGCCTAGGTTTTATTTACCTGGAACAGAAAACAAGTCAGTATTTCTTTCTTCTCAAGATTATTTAGAGATTAGTTCATTCATAACTTTCACATTGAGTAGCTCGGGAGCATTTGGATCGGCTAGTAATGAACTTTTAATCATTTCACCTAATGGAACAGAAACTTTCTATGATGATGAAGAGATGATTATTAAATGGGTAGCATTGGGGAACAGTGAAGAAACTGTAGATCTTTTTTACTCTACATCAATTGATTCAAGTACTTATAAGAAAAGTTTAGATTCTTGTAAACAGACCGATAATTGGCTACTTATTGAGAGTGGCTTAACAAGCGTTCCAGATACCAATAGTTATACTTGGTCTATTACCGAAAATTTAGTTGGAAATGAGACATTGAAAATTAGACTTAAAGCAATTTATTCAAATGGTGAAGCATGTGATATAAATGGATATTATATTAATATTCGTAATAGATCAGCAGTGAGAAACGTGTCCCCTTTTAAAAAGTCAAACATAAGTATGTTTCTTAAATGAGATACTTATTAATTATCTTATTCTTAATAAGCAGTGTGAGAGTGAAATCTCAAACAAAAAGAGATCCTCGAGTAGTTGGAATGGCCGGTGCCTATACAACGATAGCAGATGGTATTTTTAGTATTGGATATAATCCAGGTATGATTGGATTGCAGCAAGATAAACCCTTAATGATTCAGGGGCTGCAACTTGACTTTGGGATTTTAGGAAATTTTTTTTCTATTGAAAATATTGCCCAGTACAGTGGTGATACCCTGAATACAAAAGAAAAGAATAAATTATTCAAACAATTAGAAGATGCAGATGGCTTATCTTTTTTTATGGACACACATATGCCCATACCTTTAATTAATATTTCAAAAGGAAATATGGCTTTTTCTGCAAACAATATAATCCTTCAAAATTATAGGTTACCGATAGGATTACTTGAGTTAATTTTTTATGGAAATGGTCAAAAAGAAAACCTTGATTTAGAATTTAATTATGAGATTGTAGGTCTTAATGAATATGGTTTTTCTTTTGGTATACCATTTAAAAGTATGTCTTGGGGAATCACTGCAAAATATATGCAGGGTTTATTTTATTTAGGTGTAGATGAAGATTCTTCCTCTTCAAATCTTATTACAGATGATTTAGGTATATATGGTTCAGGTAAATATATAATAAGACAGGGTGTGGGGGGATCAGGCTTTGGATTTGATATAGGAGTTGTTTCTAGACCGTATAAAGGCTGGCAGTTTGGTGCATCTGTAATAAACTTATCAGGTAGTATTCGATGGACCCAAGGTGGAGAAGAGACCTCTTCAAGTATAAATCCATTAACCTCTAACTTCTATCCATTTCAATGGGGTGATAGTACTTTAAATGCTAATCAATCAATTTTATATACATTCCAAATTGATACTATTAGAGCTGATAAGCTTAGTGGCGATTCATTATTTACAAATGAAACATCTTTTTTTGTACCAAAAAAAGAAAAACAGTTTGTAACAAGAGTACCAATGACTTTTAGACTAGGGCTTAGTAAAAAAATGGATAGTTTTTTGATTGCATCTGATTTGGTCGCTGGTTTCGAAAATTCTTATTATGCTAGAAAACAATGGAAGTGGTCTATTGCCACAGAGTGGTCAAAGATTGAAAGTTTTCCAATGAGAATAGGATTTGGATGGGGTGGTGGCGACTTAAAAGAATTAGGTATGGGTTTTGGTATTAAAAAAAGTGTAGTTATGTTTGATTTAGGTTTTTCTTTTAGAAATGGAATGTGGCTTCATACTATGAAAGGTTTCAACTTCTCTTTTGGGTTCACTTACGTAGGAAAAGAAAAAAAGAAAAAAGAGGATGAAGGTCCACTTCCTAAGCCTAAACGAGTTATTTAACCATTTAAGTTTTTGCTCTCCATAAAAGTAAAAGTCCTCCAAGCGTAAAAATTATATTACCTATCCATGCAGAAAAAAAAGGCTCAATGATACCTTTAAACCCAAGGGATTGCCCAAATTTTATAAACGCATAATAACCAAAAATTACAAAAACACTAGCGCCAGCACCAAAAGAGAGACTATTCTCTTCTTTTACTAAGACTAGAGGTATTCCAAAAAGAACTACAATTAAATTTGTAAAAGCAAAAGAAATTTTAAGATATCTGGTTACCTCCCACCTTACTGTATCTACACCATTACTTTTTAATTCAAGAATACGTTTACTTAATTTGAAAAAATCAAGTTCATCAGGTTTTCGTGCTTGTTGTTGAATTTCATTAGGAGTAAAACCGAGATTGAGTAATGTATCCGATTCATTGACTAAAACATTTTCTTCAATTCCTTGTTTGCTAAAGTTTCTAATTGAATAGTCTTTCACTAACCATTTAGATGAATCAGAATTCCAAACAATTTTTTTGGCATCTATTCTTTTTCTCATTATATCAGTGCCTAAATCAATAATCGTAATGTCATTACCTGTTTCTTTTTTTATAGAATATCGAGCAAGTGCAATATGGTTTGAAGAATTTTTCTGAAGGAATATATTTTTCAAAGTGTTTTTAAGTTTGTGCCTTGATTTTCTTTTAACATAATCTCTATCAATTTCAAATCGCTTCTCATTTCCAATAGAAACTAATAGATTATCCAATGTGAAGGATGCTCCTGAAAGAAATAGACCACATAACATAAGTGGTAACGTAATCCTATATAGACTAATACCTGAAGCTTTCATAGCAGTCCATTCATTCTTTTTAACTATTGTACCTAAACTAAATACTGTTGATAGTAAAACTGACATTGGGAGGCCGATACTTATAAAATAAGGCAATGTATAGATATAATATTTAAGAACAATTAAAAATGGAACTTTGTTGTCCATAAACCGATCTAAATTCTCTATTAAGTCAACTACTAGAAAAATGGAAACAAATCCAAAGACAGATAGGCTAAGGATTACCCAGAATTGGTGAATGATATATTGGTCTAACTTATTTAACATTAAATTCGTAGTGAATTTGATCATAATGTATGAATAATAAAAAGGTTCAGAATGGATTTTTATAATTTACTTGATGAGGCCATTTCAAAGCTAGCTGGTGCCCTCTGGAGTACTCCCCTAGTTATTTTATTACTTGGAGGGGGTGTTTTCTTCTCTGTATATAGTCGTCTCACTCCATTACTTTATTTTAGACATGCGATTGAAGTCTTGATGGGAAAATATGATTCTGAAGATGACCCTGGTCAAATAACTCACTTTGAAGCATTATCAAGTGCTTTAGCCGGTACTGTAGGAATGGGGAATATAGCTGGTGTTGCAGTAGCAATAAATACTGGTGGACCTGGTGCCGTATTTTGGATGTGGGTAACAGCTATTTTAGGTATGAGTACAAAATTTTTTACATGTACTCTTGCATTGATGTATAGGGGGAAAGATGACCAAGGTGAAATTCAAGGTGGAGTGATGTATTACATCGAAGAGGGATTAGGGGGTAAATATAAAATTTTAGCTAAAATATTTAGTGTGTCAGGTCTTTTTGGTTGCATCTGTTTTTTTCAAGCTAATCAATTAGCACAAATAATAAGAGATTTTTTTTATGCTCCATTAGGTATCTTTCAAGCAAATCCTTTTACAGGAAACTTAATTACAGGTTTAGTAATGGCCAGTATTGTTGGAATGGTGATTTTTGGTGGGATCAAAAGAATAGCAAAAGTTGCTAGTCGTCTTGTACCTACAATGGTAGGATTTTACCTTTTAGCTGCCTTTATTATTTTAGGAAATAACCTTTCAGAGATCCCTGGTGTATTTATTCTAATATTTAGCGATGCTTTCTCAGGAAATGCTGTTGCAGGAGGAGCTTTAGGAAGTGTAATAATTATTGGAGTTAAAAGAGGACTTTTTTCAAATGAGGCTGGAACAGGAACCGAAACAATGGCTCATGGTGCCGCGAAAACAAAAGAGCCTGTTAGAGAAGGGCTTGTGGCAATGCTCGGACCATTTATAGACACAATTGTAGTATGCTCAATTACCGCTCTTATCATATTAATAAGCGGGGTTTATACCCAGGATTTAAATGGTGTAAGTATGACAGCAGTTGCATTTAGAACAGAATTAGGAATGCCAGGTCAAATATTTCTATCTATTGCTGTTTTGACCTTTGCTTTCTCTACTATGTTTGGTTATTCATATTACGGTCAAAAATGTGTATCTCATTTATTTGGGACAAAGTGGAAGGTACCTTATAATTGGTTTTATATAGTTATGCTTGTAGTTGCTTCCGTTGCGTCATTAGATATTGCAGTTAACTTTGTAGATAGTGCATATGCCTTAATGGTTATCCCTACAATGTTTAGTACTTTAGTATTAGCACCAAAGGTGATGGTGGAGGCAAAACGATATTTTTCAACTTTTTAATTTTCCATATAATAAACACCATCCATCTTCCTGATCAATGAGGTCTAATTGAATCCAAGGCTTATATTCTCGAATTATTTGATCTACTTGATTTAAAAGAATTCCAGATAATAATAATTCATTCTTAGTTATTTTTTCAAAATTATTAGATAATGAAATAAGTATGTTTGCAAGAATATTAGATAAAACAATATCAAACTTTTCATTAAAATTAAAATTATTTGATAAAATATAATCAATCTTCACACCATTTATTTTGTTATTATAATTAGCATTTTTAATAGCAAGCTTATCAATTTCAACGCCACTAACCAAATTACCAGTGATTTTTTTTGCGAATATCGATAAAATTCCTGAACCTGATCCAAAATCTAGTACTCTTTTATTACTCTTTAAGTTTTTTTCAATCCACTTTAGGCACAGTTTCGTGGTTGGATGAGATCCGGTACCAAACCCACTCCCAGGTTCAATAAAAATTGTTGTTCCATTAAAACTTGTATCCTCTTCCCAAGGTGGTAATATCCGCAATGAATTGGATATTAAGATTTCTTTAAACTGAGACTGTGTATATTGAACCCAATCTTTATCTTCAAAGATCTCTTCGTTAAAGTTTGGAGGCATATGAAGTCCGAGTATTTTTTGTATATCTGTAACAAGCTGATTTGTTGATTGCTTTTCTTCTAATAAAATAACAATTTTGTGGGTTTTATAGTTTAGAATAGAAGGATTAGTTGGATCATCAAACCAGTTAGAATTAGTTATGCCTCTTCTATCTTCAATAGTAACTGACAAGACTTCCAAATGAGAAATTTTATTAAATGCATCTTCTAAATCATATTCAATTAAATCAAGAGTTATGTTTTTCCAGTTCTGCATAGATTTGTAATTTACATGGTATGATTAACCGCAGCGAATTAAATACTGAAAAACAAAACAAGAAATCGAATAATATTGATTCAATGTCAATCTTGAATATTTTATCAACTATAAATGAAGAAGATCACACCATTTCATTCGCAGTAAAAAAAGCAATTCCATCAATTGAAAAGGCAGTAAAATTTTCCTTGGAATCAATTTCAACAGGAGGACGGGTCTTTTACATTGGTGCCGGTACTAGCGGACGCCTTGGCGTTTTAGATGCTTCAGAGATACCACCTACTTTTTCTGTAGAGAAAAATAAGTTTATTGGACTAATTGCAGGAGGTGATAAAGCACTTACAATATCAATTGAAGGTGCGGAAGATAATAGAGAGACTATAATTAAAGAATTAAAGTCATATAAATTAAATAAAAAAGATACTTTAATAGGTATCTCTTGTAGTGGCGCGGCTGCATACGTAGTCTCAGGTCTAGAGTATGCAAATAAGACTGGATCCAAAACAGTTTACTTAGTAACAAATCCAAAGCCATATTTTATGACAGATGTAGATACTATTATTCATGTAGATACTGGTGCCGAGATTGTGACTGGTTCAACTCGGATGAAAGCTGGAACAGCTACTAAAATGGTTTTAAATATGATCTCAACAGCAACCATGATCAAATTAGGAAAAGTCTATGGAAATTTAATGGTTGATCTAATGGCTATTAATAAAAAATTAATGGACAGAGGTACTAGAATTGTTTCTCAGGTTACAGGAAGTGATTATATAAATTCAAAAAAAATATTACTTAAAGCCAATCGCTCAGTGAAAAGTGCAATTGTTATGCAATACTTAGATTGTTCTCTAGGCGAAGCAGAGAAAGAAATAGAAAAATCAAATGGCTATTTATCAAAAATTATTAAACTCAAAAAATGAAAAAAATAGTACTCTACAATAAAACTGATAAGTCTCTTTTGAAAGAAGCACTAGAAAAAGAAAAATTTAAAAGAATAACAGCTTCTTTTTATAAATATATAAAAATAGAGGACCCTACTCAGTTCAGAAATGACTTATTTTTACTTTTTAATAGCCTAAATATATTTGGCAGAACATATATAGCTGAAGAGGGTATTAACTCACAAATAAGCGTTCCAGAAAAAAAATGGGATGTATTAAAATTAAAATTAGAAGGTATCAAAGAATTAAAAAATCTAGAAATAAAAAAAGCTATTCAAGAAGGTAAATCCTTTTATAAACTAACAATAAAAGTTAGGAAAGAATTAGTCTCATATGGTATTTCTGAAAATGATTATGATATGAAAAAAGTGGGCAAACATCTTAGTGCTATAGAATATAATAAAGCGCTTGAAAATCCGAAGTCTACAATAGTTGATATGAGAAATTATTATGAAAGTGAAATAGGTCGGTTTGAAAATGCCATTATTCCAGATGTTGAAACATCAAAAGAATTACTACCTGAGGTAAAGCGAATTCTTAAAGGTAAAGAAGAGGAGCCAATCTTTCTTTATTGTACTGGAGGGATACGTTGTGAAAAAGCAAGCTCATATCTCATAAAAAATGGTTTTAAAGATGTTAATCAATTACAAGGGGGAATAATTCAATACACTCATGAACTGAAAGAAAATGATATAGTTTCCAAATTTAAAGGAAAGAATTTTGTTTTTGATCAGAGATTGGGAGAGCGCGTAACTGATGAAATATTAGCATATTGTCATATTTGTAATGATCAATGCGATGATCACACGGATTGTAAAAATGATGCTTGTCACATATTGTTTATTCAATGCCAAAAATGTAGAGAAAAATATCAAGGGTGTTGCTCAAAAGAGTGTCAGGATTTCGCTAACCTTCCAGTTGAAAAACAGAAACTATTAAGAACCGATCCGGAGACAATCATTTCAAAAACTTTTTTTGACTCTAGAATAAAACCAAAGTTGATATCTTAGATTGAATCTTCCCGTTTTATATTCTTTTAGGCGTTGCCCCTATGCAATGAGGGCAAGAATTGCAATTTCATATTCAAAGATAAGTTATGAGCATCGTGAAATTTTGTTAAGTAATAGGCCTGAATCTCTTTATAATATTTCGTCAAAAGGAACTGTTCCTGTACTTAAATTAAATGGAGAAAGTATCATTGATGAGAGTTTAGATATTATGAAATGGGCGTTAAGTAAAAATGATCCTGATTCACTTTATAAAAATAATATTAGATTACAGGATAGCTTAATCCAAATAAATGATAATATTTTCAAAAAACAATTGGATAAATATAAGTATCATACACGACATATTGAGTTGACTTATAAGGAACACCAAAAAAATATTAGTAGCATATTAAGTGAATATGATAAGGCATTAGGTAGTCAGAAATATCTAATAGATAATAATATTTCATTAGCAGACATAGCTATTTTTCCTTTTGTTAGACAGTGCGCTTATGTAGATCTTCTATGGTTTAAAGCTCACTATTTATTACTTAATAAATGGTTGGAGAATTTTAAAAATTCAAATTTATTTGAAAGAGTTATGATAAAGTATCCCTTATGGAAGGAAGGACATAATGGGGTTATGGTGAAAATAAATTAATACTTTTATGTTTTATTATATCCTATTTATGTCTTTGGTATTTGTACCCCAATTAACTGCTGAAATAAATGTTTTTATAAGTGATTCTAATTTTTCTGCTGAAGTAAAAAGAGATGAATGGGGTGTTCCGCACATATATGGGAAAAGTGATTCAGATGTTACTTTTGGATTAGGTTACGCTCATTCTGAAGATGATTATAAAACGATAGAGGATATTATCTTTGCTTCGAGAGGCGAGTTAGCCTCAGTCTATGGTCGAGATGCTGCCGTTAACGATTATTATGTCCATTTAATGAATTTTTGGGAACTAGTTGATCAAAAATATGAATCTGAAGTTGATGATGATGTTAAAATAATTTGTGAAGGTTATGCTGCGGGTATAAATAAGTATTTGGCAGATAATCCTGAAAAGAGGAAAAAAAACTTTTATAATGTGACTAGTAGAGATATAATTGCGGGTTTTTCTCATCGGATGCCTTTGATGTTTGGTTTGGATGGAGTACTTAAACAATTATCAAAAAAGAAGCCACCTGAGTTCATAGGTCAAAACAAAGATTATCAAGAAGGACCATTTGATATGGTTGCTAGTAATGTAATGGCCGTTGCACCGCAAAGATCTTCTGATGGTTTTACAAGACTTTGGCTCAATACCCATCAACCTTGGGATGGTCCAGTTTCTTGGTATGAAGCCCACTTAGTCAGTGAGGAAGGATGGGATTTTTACGGAGCTTTATTCCCAGGGTCTCCAATACCATTGATAGGGCATAATCAATTTCTAGGATGGAGCCATACCGTTAATTCACCCGATTTAATTGACATATATAAATTGACAATAAATAAACAAAATGAAAATCAATACTGGTTTGAAGGTTATTGGAAAAATTTTGATGTGAGAAATACAAAAATTAAGGTAAAGATTATTGGCCCTTTCTCCTGGAAATTTAAGAGGACCATTAAAACATCAATACATGGCCCTGTTTTAGAGTTTGATCATGGGAGTTATGCTTTAAGAATTTCTTCAGTCAAAAATTTAAGATTTGCTGAACAATGGTATAGAATGGGAAAAGCAGAAAATTTAAAAGAATTTAAAGAAGCGATGAGAATTCATGCGATTCCTATGTTCAATACAGGTTATGCAGATAACAAGGGTAATATCTATTACGTTTATAATGCGAAAATACCAAAACGAGACTCTCGATATAATTGGGGAAAGGTTTTACCAGGAGAAAGCAAACAAGCGTTATGGTATGATTATGTTCCCTACGATAAATTACCTTATGTTGAAAATCCTTTAGAAGGTTTTTATCAAAATTGTAATAGTAGCCCATACTTAGCGACAGGTAATAGAGTTGACTCTTCAAAGCCTTTACCTGATTGGGCTGGGATTGAAAAACATCAAAATAATAGAGCATTAAGATCTTTAGAAACCTTTGGAATAGATCCATCCATATCAAGGGATGAATTTTTTAAGTATAAATATGATATTGAATACTCTAGAGAATCGATCATTGCAAATGTAAGAAAACGTTATGTTGATGAAATGTATTCAAAAAAAGTACCGGAAGACCTTACGGAAGCTCTAAAAATTATTAAAAACTGGAATCTGAAAGCAGATTCATTGAATACAGAAGCCGCTTTATCTATTCTTACCCTACCTAATGCTTTTAAACCTCAGGATTTAAAATACAATAAAGACTCTATAACCGTTTTGTTAAGAGAAAATATTAAGTTCTTAAATAAAAAATTTGATACAATAAGCGTACCTCTTGGAAAAGTTTTTAGATTAATTAGGGGTAATACGAATTTACCATTAGAGGGTGGTCCCGGACTTTTAAGAGCTATTTATGTTAAAAAAATAAATGATGGTTATCAAGCGATTGCAGGAGATTGTTATATTCAGGCTGTTGAATGGGGTCCTAGCGGTGAATTGAATGCCTGGAGTATTCATCAATATGGAGCCGCAACAAAAAATAAAAAATCAAAACATTATAATGACCAATCACACCTTTTTTCAAAACATAAAATGAAACAAATTAGGCCATGAAAAAAATAATATTTTTTCTTTTACCTCTTTTTTTATTTAATTCTTGTGGAAAAATAGACTTATTTCCAGCTACATCATTGGACATAATAAACGAGATTAAAAATTATAAAGGAGAGAAAGTAGTTCTTTTAAATATTTGGGCACTTTGGTGCGTACCCTGTGTTGAAGAATTTCCAATGATTGTTGAGTTGGGAAGAAAGAATAAAGACTTAGAGGTTATATTTGTAAGTGCTGATTTTGAAGATGAATTTGAACAAGTAAAAAAATTCTTGATTAGAGAGGGCGTTGAACCTTATTCTTTTATTAAAAAACAAAAAGATGAGGCTTTTATAGAAGGTATTAACCCATCTTGGACTGGTAGCTTACCTTTTGTTGTTGTGTTCTCTAAAAATTCTGGAAGTATTGTAGATTCTTGGGAAGGAAAAGAACCTGAATCAAGATTTGAAGTAGCAATTAATATTGCTCTAAACTCATAAAGGAGTAAAAATGCATAGTATAATCAAAATATCTATATTTTTATCATTTCTTTTTGGAATGGAATTAGAAATAGGATCTTCAATGCCAAAAAGAAAATTGGTACTTAATGATGTAGATGGAAGATCAATAAGTCTATCTGATATCAAAGGAAAGGAAGGAACATTAGTGATTTTTTCATGTAATACTTGTCCATGGGTATTAAGGTGGGAAGATCGTTATTTAGATATTGCGAAAAGATACATTCCAAATGGTGTCAGTATGATTGCTGTTAATTCTAATGTTGCAAGGTTTCAAGGAGATGACAGCATGGAAGAGATGAAAAAACATGCAAAAAAAATGAATTATAATTTTATTTACGCTCAAGATACGGATGCAGAATTGGCATCTGCCTTTGGTGCAACAAAAACCCCTCATGTCTATTTATTTGATAAAAGTGATAAACTTGTATATAGAGGTTCAATAGATGATAATGCAAGAGATGCAAAAAAAGTAGAGGAGCCGTTTCTTGAAAATGCATTAGATGCTTTACTCGCAAATAAAATAATAAAAAAAACGACTAGCAAGGCCCTAGGCTGCTCAATAAAATTTAATTAATTCTATGGAAAATACTTACTACTACATCATCATTGGAGCTCTGTTGTTTGAATATATATTATCAACAGTTAGTTCAATTTTAAACATGAATAGTATCACTGAAAGTATCCCCGATGGTTTTCAAGATCATTATAATGAGGATAAATATTCTAAGTCACAAGCTTATTTAAAAGATAAAACACGCTTTGGTTTACTCTCTGGAACTTTTAGTTTAATTCTTACTTTGGTTGTAATTCATATAGGTGTCTTTGGTGATCTAGATCTTTATGTTAGAGAGTATGCATCTAATCCAATTATAGCTGGTCTTTTATTTTTTGGTATATTATTTATTATTAGTGATTTTTTAAATTTACCATTTTCACTTTATAGCACATTTGTTATTGAAGAAAAATATGGGTTTAATAAAACAACGGTTCAAACATTTTTGATTGATAAATTAAAAGGGTATGGCTTAACTATTGTACTTGGCAGTTTAGTAATGGTTCCAGTTCTATACTTTTTTAATACCTATGGCTCAAATGCTTGGTGGATAGCCTGGGGTTTGATCACAGCATTTATTATAGCAGTTCAGCCTCTATTTGTGCATGTAATAGCACCAATGTTTAATACCTTTACGCCATTAGAAGAAGGAAAACTTAGAACCTCAATTGAAGATTTTGCAAATCAGGTAAACTTTCCTATTGGTCGAATAGATGTGATGGATGGTAGTCGAAGATCTGCACATTCTAATGCATACTTTAGTGGTTTTGGTAAATCTCGAAGAATTGCACTTTTTGATACTCTTTTAGATAAGCATAGTACGGATGAAATAGTTTCCGTGGTTGCTCATGAAGTTGGTCATTTTAAGAAAAAACATATTATAACCGGTACGGCATTAGGAATATTAGAAACTGGATTGATGTTATTTATTTTCAATTATTTTATAACTGATATTGAACTTTTTAAAGTTTTTGGAGTAGAGGAAGCCTCTTCGTATTGTGGCTTAATATTTTTTGGAATGTTATACTCACCGGTGAGTATTGTAACTTCTATTTTCACTACTGCTTTAAGCCGTAAAAATGAATTTGAAGCAGATGAATATGCTTTAGAAACAACCAAAAAAGAAGAACCCTTGATTTCTATGTTAAAAGGACTAGCTGCTAGTAATCTCTCTCATTTAACACCCCATCCACTTATGGTTTTTCTATCTTATAGCCATCCACCAGTATCAGAAAGAATAAGAGCAGTGCAATCATTATAGGGTATGTTTTATCTATTGAGAAAGAGATCTTTTACTATTGTATTAGATTCGCTTTAATTCTTTAATTTTAAGTATGGAAAATCCCGCAATAATTTTATGGATACCGATCATAGTTCTGTCTCTTTTGAGTTTATTAAAAATGATAAATAAAAGCGATTCTGAAGGTAAATCATGGATACGTATAGAAAAGGTAGAAAAAGATGAGTAGGCATTTAGCTTTAAGATCTGGTAATCCAGCATTAAGAACATCAACATTCGATAAACATTTTTCTTCATCTTCCCAAGGGACTATGACACTTAATGGCACTGTCAATAAAACAGGAATATCATTATTTCTAGTCTTATTGAGCGCTGCTTATTCATGGGTCACTCCGGCAATGCATCCTCTAGCTTTACCTGCTGCAATATTTGGTTTTATTTTAGCATTAATAAATGTATTTAAACCTCAACATGGTCATATTTTTGTACCTGCATACGCAGTTGTCCAAGGTGTTTTCTTGGGTACGATCTCTATGGTTTTCAATGCTATGTACCCAGGAATAGTGGTTCAGGCTGTTTTCCTTACTTTTGGAACACTAGGAGCTTTACTTCTTGCTTATAAATCAGGGTTAATCCGAGCCACCGAAAATTTTAAATTAGGAATTTTTGCTGCAACTGGAGGTATCGCCTTTTTATATCTTATAAATTTTGTGATGGGTATTTTTGGTTCGGGTATTGGGATTATTTCTAGTAATAATACAATGGGAATACTTTTTAGTGCTTTTGTTGTCGTTATAGCCGCGCTTAATTTAGTTTTAGACTTTGATTTTATTGAAGAAGGAGCTGAAAAAGGAGCACCAAAGTACATGGAGTGGTACGGTGCTTTTGGGCTATTGGTAACCTTAATATGGCTTTATTTAGAAATATTAAGATTGTTAGCTAAACTAAATAGTCGCCGCTAAAAATAAAATAATTATTTAGCATATTGGGTTTACCTTAACTTAATCAATGGATAAGCCTTTATTTACAAATGATGCCATTGTTTTAGGTATTCTATTGAGTGTTCTAGCATTTGTATTTACCACAGCTAAGAGTGAAAAATTATTTTGGAAAAAGTTTTATACTTTTGTTCCCACACTACTTCTTTGTTACTTCATCCCTTCGCTATTAAATACTTTTGGTATTATAAATGGAGATAGCTCTAAATTATATTTTGTAGCGTCTAGATACTTATTGCCTTCGAGTTTAGTTTTATTAACTATCAGTATAGATCTTCCAGAAATAAAAAAATTAGGATCTAAAGCAATCATCATGTTTCTCGCTGGAAGCGTAGGTATTATAATTGGTGGTCCATTAAGTGTTTTGTTAATTTCTTTTATTTTTCCAGAAATTATTGGTGGAACTGGACCTGATGCAGTTTGGCGTGGGCTTACAACTGTAGCAGGTAGTTGGATTGGAGGAGGAGCAAATCAAGCAGCTATGAAAGAAGTTTTCAATGTAGGTGACACAATTTTCTCATCAATGATTGCTGTAGATGTCATAATCGCTAATATCTGGATGGCTTTTTTACTTTATGGAGCTGGTATAAGTGAGAAAATTGATAATTGGCTCCAAGCTGATTCTTCTTCTATTACTCAAGTAAAAGAAAAGATTGAAGAGTATCACACTAAGATTATTAAAGTTCCAGACCTTACCGATACAATTCAGTTAGTTGCAGTTTGTTTTGGTGTAACAGGGATAGCTCATTTAGGTTCAGATATTATTTCACCATTTATACTAGAAAAAGCACCTGAATTATCTAGGTTTAGTTTAACATCAGGATTCTTTTGGATTATCGTCATCTCCACAACAATTGCTCTCGTTCTTTCTTTCACAAAAGTTAGAGATCTAGAAGGAGTTGGAGCATCAAGAATTGGAAGTGTTTTCCTTTATATTCTAATTACAACAATTGGAATGAAAATGAATATAATGGCTATCTTTGATAAACCTGGTTTATTTATTATTGGTTTTATTTGGATGTTAATACATGTTTCGATAATGATTCTTGTTGCAAAATTAATAAAAGCACCATTTTTCTTTTTAGCTGTTGGGAGTCAGGCTAATATTGGCGGTGCAGCTTCTGCTCCTATTGTAGCCTCAGCATTTCACCCATCACTTGCCCCCGTAGGTGTTCTTTTAGCTGTACTAGGTTATGCGCTTGGAACATATGGAGCTTGGGTCTGTGGAATTTTATTAGAGCTTTCTTCTAATAGTTTAATGTACTAATCATTTTTTAAACAAGGATTAAATAAAGAATGAAAATGAAGTATTTATTGAGTTTAACGTTTATGTTTTACTCATTCTGCTTAGCTGAGTTTGAAAAAAATTTACAACTAAAACTAATTCTTGCTGAGCCAGGAGATACTGTCTACATAGAGGCAGGCTTTTTTCATATGCTAGGTGATATTTCAATAAAAAATAAAAATAATATTGTCATTCAGGGATCAGGTTCTAGTAAAAGCATATTGTCATTTAACGAACAAGTTAGTGGTCTTAATGGATTTGAAGTACTTAACTGTAAGAACATTACTTTTCAAAACTTTTCAATTCAAGGATATAGAGGTAGTGCTTTTCAATGTGAGAATATTGTTGGTTTATATTTTAATGATATAAAAATAGAACACACGAAAAATATAAAATATCAAAATGGATTAAATGGTTTAAATATTAAAAAGTGTGAGAATTTTCTCATTGAGTATTGTTTTTCCAATTCAGCTAAAAATACAGGTTTTAGTATAACAGAATCAAAAAATGGGATTATACGTTTTATAGGATCAGAACATAATTCAATTGGTATTAAAATTCAAAATTCTTCTAATATAGATATACATAGTAATAATATTTTAAAAAATGCGGCAGGAATTTTTATAATTAATATTCCAGATTTATCGATGCAAGGTACTAAAAAAATTAGAGTATTTGATAATATTATAAAAAATAATAACTCACCTATAAATACTTCTAGTATTGGTTTATCCTCAGGTACAGGTATCTTTTTAATGGCTGTTGAAGAAATAGAAATATTTAATAATACAATTCTTGATAATAACACTTTTGGAACTGCTATCTTTAGTTACTTAATAACAGAATTAGACACAAAAGACTCTGAGTATATACCATATTCCTCTTCTATTAATTTATATGATAACATATTCAGACGGTCACGCGAGATACCCTCTTTACATACTGAATTAGGTAGAATCTTATTTTTGAAATTTTATAAAGATATTCCCGATATCATTTATGATGGTGTAATAAATCCTAAATATCGAGGTAAATATGATATGGTTTCTGATCCTCGAAGGGTATGTATCGTAGATAACTTTGAGGCTAATTATTTAAATCTTAATATTCAAAGAAATTTTAAATCTTGGTATAAACCTTTAATTGCACGATATAATACAGATGAGAATGAATGTAATTGTACGCAAAAAAGAATTCAAGAAGTTGTAATTAGAAATAATAAACAATTTTAAAGAATCGAAGAAGTCTTTTAATTTTGAAAAGAAAATTTATAATTCAATACATAATTTTTATAATGCTTTTTTCTTGTTCTTCTGATATAAAAAAAACAAATGAAGATGCTATTGGAATGGAAAATCTCATCGGATTGGAGTTTACCCAAGAAGAACGAGATACACTTTTAAATGAATTGATATCAATGAAAGGAAAGTATGACTCAATAAGAGCATTGAAAATATCAAATGATATTCCATTCCCGCTGCATTATAATCCCCTTACTTTTGGGAATACTATACCTAAAGGTAGAGAAAAATATATTTTCCAAGAGTTTCCGACAAAGAGACCTGATAATATAGAAGATTGTGCTTTCTTTACAGTTGGTCAATTGTCACATTTAATTCGAACTAAACAAATATCTTCTTTTGAATTAACAAAAATGTATATTGGTAGATTAAAAAAATATGGCCCAACATTAGAATGTGTTATTACAATAACTGAAGAACTTGCATTAAAGCAGGCAATAAAAGCTGATCAAGAGATTAAATCAGGAAGGTACCTTGGACCACTACATGGAATACCATATGGTGCTAAAGATTTATTATCTGTTCCTGGCTATAAAACAACATGGGGTGCAAATACTCATAAGGATCAAATTATAAATCAAACAGCTACTGTAGTAAAGAAGCTTGAAGATTCTGGAGCAATTCTGATTGCTAAATTGACATTAGGTGCACTTGCTTGGGGTGATGTATGGTATAACGGTAAAACTCGAAATCCATGGAGTCCAGATCAAGGATCTAGTGGAAGTTCAGCTGGACCAGGGTCCGCTACTTCAGCAGGATTAGTAGCCTTTTCAATTGGGTCTGAGACTTGGGGATCTATTGTCTCTCCTTCATCGGTGAATGGAGTTACAGGATTGAGGCCGACTTATGGAACAGTGAGTAAAACAGGTGCAATGGCTCTAAGCTGGTCCATGGATAAGCTTGGTCCAATGTGTAGATCTGTTGATGATTGTGCCTTGGTGTATAGTATTATTAAAGGTCCAGATAATATGGATCATTCAGTTGTAGACGTACCATTTCAGGTTCCCAGTCAAAAAGAACTTAAAGGTTTAAGAATTGGTTATGTGAAAAGTGCTTTTGAGAACGAAAAAACTACAGAAAATGATAAAAAAGTATTATCAAGACTGAGAGAATTAGGTTTTAATTTGATACCTATTGAACTTCCGGTCTTTCCAACCTACGCTTTATCTTTTTTATTAAATGTTGAGGCTGCTGCGGCTTTTGATGAATTAACTAGAACTAATATGGATGATAAACTCGTTCGGCAAAAAAAATGGGCATGGCCAAATATTTTTAGGCAAGCTAGGTATGTTCCTGCGGTTGAGTATATTCAAGCGAATCGAGCAAGAGTGCTATTAAATCAAAAAATGGTTGAGCTATTTAAAAATATAGATGTTTATGTTATTCCCTCTTTTTGGAAGGATAATTTATTACGAACTAATTTAACGGGTCATCCATGTGTAGTTTTACCAAATGGCTTTAACGAATTGGGCTTGCCTACAAGTATTAGTTTTATTGGTGGTCTTTATAAAGATGGAGATGCGATTTCCGTTGCTCATGCTTATCAAAAAAGTACTAGATGGCATAAAAAATATCCCCCAGATTTTGTTAATTAGTAATATTTATCTATTTTGATAGAAAAAGCCGTTAGTCATCTTCGTGAAAAAGATCCTGAAATAACAATTCTATTAGATAGTTTTAAAATAGAGGGCTTAAAACCAGAAGAGAACTATTTTAAATCTCTTACTAGATCTATTCTTTACCAACAATTAAGTGGTAAAGCAGCAAAAACAATTTCAGATAGGTTTATATCACTATACCCTAATAATAATTATCCCTTACCTCAAGATGTTTTAAATACTAAGCATGAGATACTACGTTCTGTTGGAATTTCAAATGCAAAAGCCTATTATATTAAAAACATAGCGGAGGCTTTTATTAATGGAAGAGTCGACTATGAGAACTTCTATGAGTTGAGTGATGCAGAAATAATGGATCAGCTAATCTCTATTAAAGGCGTTGGGCCATGGACAATACAAATGTTTTTGATGTTTACACTTAATCGATTAGATATTTTCCCAACTGGAGATTTAGGTGTACAAAAAGGATTTAAGATATATTTTAAATTAAATGAGCTACCATCATCAAAAGAAATGCTCCTGAGATCAGAATTATGGCGACCATACCGAACAATTATGTCCATTTATTTTTGGAAAGTTGTTGATGGTCCTTTCAAGTGGTGATTTGGATATGAATCAATCAATTAAGAAGAAAATAAAATCTATTTCAATTTATGTAATGAGCTTCTTTTATATATTAGTTGGCTTAAAGCATTTTCAGAATCCATACTGGTTTGTACAAATTGTACCACCACCATTACCTTTTAAATTAGAAATAGTTTATTTAAGTGGATTTATTGAAATCGTATTTGGGGTTTTAATTTTATTTAAAAAATTTCGTTTTATAATTGGGTGGTCTTTAATTGCATTATTAATTGCAGTATATCCAGCAAATATTTATTTAGCAATGACCAATGGGGTGGCAATGAATACGACACCATTGATTGCCTGGGGTAGACTACCTTTTCAATTCATCTTTATTTATTTAGCCTATTGGCATACAAAAGATTCTT
>Ga0308019_10000688_pt1 | contig 20953 bp, 20 predicted proteins | sample Neamet284_FD_203135 | JGI IMG/M metagenome (GOLD analysis project Ga0308019, IMG submission 203135) | Marine microbial communities from water near the shore, Antarctic Ocean - #284 | ecosystem: Environmental > Aquatic > Marine > Unclassified | place: Southern Ocean | collected 2014-10-01 | reverse complement strand
TTAGAGCTATGCTTTCGATTGCGATCGAGAAGTGTGCCCCATCATTACCCCTACATGCTACCAATAAAACTCAGATTGCGGCCCTTAATAGTCCTGAATTAGGGCTTTTACAGGCCGCAATCTGAGATTTCGTAGAATTTACAATTCTAGACATTAATCGCCTGAATCAGTTGTTCAATTTCAACATGCCCACTCGGGTCTATGTCTAACACTCCCCGAGTTAAACCAGTGAAATCGAACAACTCCGTATCCGCAAGCTGTGATGGAGCTACATTCTTAATCGCACCAAAAATTGCATCAATACGACCAGGAAATTGTCGCTCCCACTGCTTCAACATATCCTTCACCGCATTTCGCTGAAGGCCCGCTTGAGAGCCACAGAGATTACAGGGAATGATTGGAAATTGCTTTAACTCAGCCAACTCAATGAGGTCAGATTCTCTACAGTAAGCGAGCGGTCGAATGAGAATATTTTTCTTATCATCTGATAACAACTTAGGCGGCATTGCCTTGAGCTTTCCCTGATAAAACATATTCAGAAATAATGTTTCTACAATATCATCCCTATGATGTCCCAGAGCCACTTTAGTGGCGCCGATCTGCTCGGCAAATCCATATAGCGTACCTCTACGCAACCTTGAACATAGACTGCAGTAAGTCTTACCCTCGGGGATTTTACTAGTCACTATACTATAGGTATCTTTTTCCAAGATGTGGTATTCGATACCCAAACCATCCAAATAAGTCGGTAACACCTGCTCTGGAAACCCAGGTTGTTTTTGATCTAAGTTAACAGCAATTAATTCAAAGTCGACCGGTGCGTTTTTTTGAAGATTCATTAAGATGTCAAGCATGGCATAGGAATCTTTGCCACCAGAAAGGCATACCATAATTCGATCGCCATCTTCGATCATTGCGTAATCTGCTACCGCCTTACCGACATTGCGGCGCAAGCGTTTTTGTAGCTTATTCGCTTCTAATTGATTTTTACGACCAGACATTACCAGCACCCTTAATATAAGGTGTGCAGTATAATTGCTAGGCTGGGGAATCAGCAAACATGATGACTTAATTTAGGCAAATATTCTTTAGTTAGCTGAGATCTTCAAGATTATTTGTGGGGTGCTTTTCGTAACAAGTCCGGTTGATAGCCAAGCTCAGCAACCACATCAACCAAAGCAGAATAGTCAGCATCAGATATTTTCGGGGTTCGCGCCATAACCCAAACATAGTCACGACTTTTTCGGCCGATGATAGTTTGCTGGTAGCTGTCATCTAGATAAACAATTCTATAGTCAGCTTTGATAGGCCAAACAAATTGCATCCCCCAAATAGCATTATTACTATTATCGACAACGAAGCCCCGCGGCTGATAGATTTTTTGCTCTCCATCAAAGCCTCCATCATTAAAGGTAAAGGTGGTTGCAATAGTTCCGTCGGCATCCATTTGATAAGACTCCACTGGATTGTATGCATCTTTTTCAAGAAAAGTGGGAATGTTAGCAATCACATACCAATCTCCCATAAAGCGATCTAAATCTACATAATCTACGGCAGGCATTGGCTTATGAGTGCTACAAGCAGCAACAGATAAAAGCATAATGATTATTAAGGTATGTTTAAAAGTTCGCATTTCATTCTCCCGATGTGTCGTAGACTCTCTGGTATCTTAACGTTCCCACAATTTTTAGATCCGACTCAAGTGATTGCCACTCGCTAGATTTATCGTATTTAAGTCGGATCTCAGTTTTGGGTAACCCAAGGGTTTTACGGGTCATTAAAGTATTTGGGTCAAATTCTGACTCAAGAGTAACCGGGGTATATTTGCCCGTCTCCACATTAAGTAAACTTTCATCTTCAAGCCATTCAGGACGCCAATAGGCAAAGCTCTTCGTGCACTCTTTTAGGCTCTCCTCGACGCCGGAATTAGTCACGACGAACCTGCCTGCCAATAGCTTACCGCTAATCTCAATATTTTTATTGTTACGTTGAGTGGTGCTTTCTACACTTTTTAAACAACCATCTTTCCAGATTTCTTTTGCGGAGTGTCTGTATTTAATCTTTTTAATCAGTAGTACATTAAAGTCCATTGAGGCTTCTGACGTGACTTCCAAATCACCCCCATGTTCTCTCATTGTGAAGTGATGCTGTCCAACTTCATTATTATCTAAAAAAATTTTAAATCTAATAGCTTCGGGCTCAGCGATACAAAGCTCCATCGGAAGCAAGAATACTAAAAACATTAGACGGTACATGACAACTTCCTTTTTCTATCAACCTTTAAACTACAGGAGTAGAGTGGCGCGACCCTCCAGATCGGGCCATTTATAACACAAAGTCTTGTGCTAAACCTTGACATTCATTACCCCCCAAAAAGTCAACTTTAATTGACTATAAGTAAAGTATACTTTACTTATAAGTGCTGTTTCTGTATGCTTTTTGGCTATAACAGACCTCATGTTAACGATATTTAATAATAAAGGAATATAGACTAATGAAAAAGTTAATTGCCGCCGCTCTCAAATTAGATTTACCAATGCGAGATATAAAAAATGCAAACACTGTTAACCTGTGGATGCTGTTATGGGCAGCCACCTTTGTGGGAGCTGACCTGATGATCGAATTTACTAACGACTGGTATTATTTTATAGAAATAATGTTACTTGCCATCGCACTTCATTTGGGTGCAACGATAGTGATGATATTAAAATTCAAACGTCTCCTGAAGCAACTGGACGAAATGGAGAAAAAAATACAGTTGGATGCCATAGCTTTAGCCGCAGGAGCTGCGCTGGCTGGATGCTCAGTGGGCTCGATATTGGATAACTCCAATCTAATAGCAAGTGTCGATACGAACAGCATAATTATAATACTCTGCTTCACCTATATGTGTGCACTGATTGTTGGCAGGATCCGTCTTCGATGAAAAATCGCATGAAAGTTTTACGTGCAGAGCGCGACTGGACCCAGGCAGATCTAGCAGGGAAATTGGAAGTCTCGCGACAGACAATAAATGCGATCGAAAAAGGCAAGTTTGACCCCAGTCTTCCACTGGCATTCAAGGCGGCACGCTTATTTAAGTTACAGATTGAAGAAATCTTTCAGGACAATAATGAAGCATAAATCATTTTAATTTGTTGCTTAGAGCACAAGCGCGGCAATAGAGATCGCAAAGCCGTATTAATGATTTCACCCTTTGGTACGTCGTGCTTGGTCAATTTTACCTGCAGTCTCTCTGCGTGCGGAGCTATCTTTTTTAACGAGAACATAAGTAGCACCTACGCCTCCGTGAGTTTTTTGAGCACTATGGAAAGCCAACACCTGATCAAATTGTTGTAACCAATGATTAACACAACTTTTAAGGCGAGCAGGTTGCTCTCTCCCCTCACCTTTGCCGTGAGTAACTAAGGCGCACCTAACGCCATGTCTTTGGCAATCATCGACGAAATGCCACAAGGCATTGCGAGCCTGTTCGACCGTATGTCGATGTAAATCAAGCTGTGATTGAATTTCATATTTTCCAAGGCGCAAGTTTTTGTACACTCCATGCTGAACACCTGGTCTTACAAATTCCAAATAGGCCAAAGGGTCAACCTGTTCGATAATACTTGCTGGATCAAGCGTGTTGGATTCAACAACAATCTCCTCCTGTGCTGCCTTGCGCCTCTCTATAACACCTGGTGTTATCTGTGCCGGCTTGGCAATATGAGAAGAACCTTTTCCGCTCAGGGGTCGGATGTCATCGCCGACCATATCAACAAAGTCCTTATCGCTGAGTTCTTCCGATTCTCCTTTTTCTGAACTACCTATCGATGACATGTTGTGTTTCCTGCAATTGATCAACTGAATTTAAAACTAGGGTAGTCGTTGTAAGACTGCTGCTTGATGTATTATACCTGCCCCCTCAATGGAGCCAACCATGCACGTTTCTGCCCACCATGTTATTAGTGTTCACTATACCCTCAGCGATGACGATAATGCATTGATTGACTCAACTTACGACGATAATAAGCCAATGGTTTACCTCCATGGTCGAGGACAGATGATTATTGGTTTTGAGCAGTCAATCGCGAAGGCTAAAGTGGGTGAAAAGCGTAATTTTACCGTGGCTCCAAGTGAGGGTTATGGACTGAGAAATGTCAATAACACACAAAGAATCCCCATAAAGTACCTGAAACATGAGGGGAAATTAACTATCGGTAAAGCCATACATATAAATACCGACACTGGTGTCAAGCCAGGCACGGTTATTAAAGTTGGAAAGTTTAATGTCGATGTCGATATGAACCATCCGCTAGCAGGAAAGAATCTTAGCTTTGATGTCGAGATCGTAGATATTAGAAAAGCGACCGACGAAGAGACTGCCCATGGTCATGTTCACGGTGACCAAGGTTGCCATCAGTAATGGAGTTGTACTGGTACCAATACACCCTGATTGCTATAGTTTTCATATGGAGTGGCTTTGTGCGTTCTGGGCTAGGGTTTGGTGGAGCATTATTTACCATACCCTTCCTGCTGCTGATTCATGATGATCCGTTATTTTTCCTACCTATCATTTCCATTCATTTACTATTTTTCGCCCCTTTGACACTTTTTTTCGGTAATCGCAAAGTGACTGACGGTCAAGACCAACCTATTGCTGATGCAAACACTGTTAACTGGCGCTTTGTCCGTTTTTCGCTGGCGATTATGTTCATACCGAAATTAGCCGGTGTTATTGGTCTTATCGTGCTACCGACAGAGCTAATGAATAGTATTATTTTCTTGTTGATTGCTGGCTACTCAATGACCTATATCTTGGGTCGTCCACTGCAAAGTAGCAGCCAAACCCTGGACATCGTATTTTTGGTCATTGGTGCCTATATTAGTGGGACATCGCTAGTTGGTGGACCAATGGTTATCGCGGTCGCACTGCGTCATATCAAACCTTTTCAGTTCAGAGACACCTTATTCGTTATTTGGACGGTTCTGGTCAGTATAAAACTGGCCGCGTTCGCATGGGCAGGTATCAGTCTGAACTTTGTCGCTGCACTATATTTACTCCCATTTGCTGGGATAGGTCATTTTGTTGGTTTGGGCGCGCATGAGCGATTACTGCGCCAGGATAGTAAAAAGTTCTATCGAATTCTGGGATCGATATTATTCTGCGCCTCTGGCGCTGGTTTGTACCAGGTGCTGTCCTAAAAAAAGAGCGCTACGAACATTCTCATAGCGCCCTTTTCCGGGGGTAAAACTGTTTAAAGCAGCCTTTTAGGTGGCATCAAAATACTCTGTTGGCATAGCCATAACACTGCTGGTATTGGCCTTCATAGTTTTAGCATGAGTATCTGCCCGAGGGAGAATCCGTTGGAAGAAAAATTCTGCCGTGTGAAGCTTATCAGTTAGAAATTGGGTATCACCCTCTCCCGCCTTTAACTTCGCAGCTGCAACTGAACTCATACGGGCAAACATGTAAGCCATATAGGCATAACCTGAAAACATCAAAAAATCTACCGACCCTGCGCCAACAGAATCTGGGTTTTTCTTAGCCCCAGCACCCAGTCTATAAGCCAACAATCGCCACCTAATAGCGAGTTTGGCAACTTGCCAAGCTTGGTGACGAACAACTTTATTCTTGCCTGCCGCGGTCCACGGCATAAAGCCTTTGGCAAAGGACAGCATTTCACCGGTAAATATATTGAGTTGTCTTAATTTATCCATAAGGACTTTCCGTCCTACTAGATCTAAAGCCTGAATACCTGTCGTACCTTCATAGAGCGTAGCAATGCGACTATCTCTTAAAATCTGTTCCATGCCCCACTCTTTGATGTAGCCGTGGCCGCCAAATACCTGGACGCCATGATTAGCCGCCTCAACGCCTAATTCAGTAATAAACCCTTTAAGTATTGGAGTACAAAACCCTAGTCGATTTTCCGCTGTCTTTTTTGACGCTTCTGTCTTACCTGCACGATAAATATCGGCAAACTGAGAAGCATAGGTCACCATGGCACGGCCACCCTCGGCGATCGCTCGCTGAGTTAACAACATACGTCGCACATCAGGATGTTCGATAATGGCGTCTGCTGGACCCTCTGGGTTTTTAACACCTGAAATCGAGCGCATTGCCAACCGATCTCGAGCATAAGCCGACGCGCCTTGATAAGACCGTTCAGCCGCAGACACGCCTTGGCTAGCAGTGCCAATACGCGCCACATTCATATAGGTGAACATAGCGTTCAAACCATCATGAGGTTTACCGATCAGAAAGCTCTTGGCACCATCGAAATTTAGCACCGCTGTACCATTACCATGAATGCCCATTTTGTGTTCAATAGAGCCACACCTGACCCCATTCCTTTCTCCTAAAGAACCATCTGCGGCCGGTAAAAACTTAGGAATAATAAAGAGTGACAACCCTTTAGTACCTTTGGGAGCATCGGGTAGCTTGGCTAATACTATATGAACAATATTTTCGGTGAGGTCATGCTCACCTGCACTGATGAAAATTTTAGTCCCATCGACACTGAAACTCCCATCTTCATTGGGTACAGCTTTGGTCTTCATCTGCCCCAAATCAGTCCCACAATGTGGCTCAGTCAAACACATTGTGCCACTCCAAACGCCACTGATTAGTTTAGTCAGGTAATCGCTCTTCTGCTGATCAGTACCATGATCTTCAAGAGTGGCTATAGCCCCCTCGCTTAAACCTGGGTACATTGCCCAAGCCCAATTAGCCGTGGTTATCATTTCAGTGACCGCCAGTCCCACCGATGATGGAAGTTGCTGACCGCCAGCATCCTCGCTGCCAGTCAGAGAGGTCCAACCTGCCTCTATATAGGTCTTGTAGGCTTCTTTGAATCCAGCAGGTGTAGTCACTACGCCATCATTCCAGACACAACCTTCATCACCAGATTGGTAGAGCGGTGCTAACTCATTCTCGCTAAACTTTGCTCCCTCGGTAAAAATAGCTTCAAGCATATCGGGGGTTGCTTGATCGCCACCCACAACTTTCTGATACTGAGTTTGCATGTCAAAGACGTCATTAAACAAAAATAACACGTCTTTCATCGGAACTTTATAATTAGGCATTGGTGAAATCCTGTGAAATAGAACCTTCTAAGTGGGCGTACTCACCCGTTTGGTTGAAAAGTGAAAACTGGGTCTGCCGCGGACATTCTTTAGTGTAAAACAAGACCTTTGACGGCAAAAATAATGGGCGATGAAACCTGACATCAACAGTGTATCCAGCATCAGGTAACTGCTCAGAGAGCATGGCGAGGCAACGTGCTTTGCTCCACATACCATGAGCTATAGCTTTTTTGAAACCAAATAATTTGGCCGTGATATTGGCCATATGAATAGGATTATAATCGCCAGAAACCTTGGCATAGCGTCTTCCCATATTGCTATCCACCTGCCATTCCTGAGGGCTACCTTCCTGTATCACTGGGGTTTTTAACTCTCGGTCTATGTTAGTTTTGGAGCGGTATAACATTGTAGAAAGACATGACCAGACGATTTCATTGTCAACTTTTACCGACCCTTCAACCGTCCATTCGAGACCTCTGGAGGTTAGCTGACTATTACCTATCGTCGTAGACAGACTCATTGGCTGCTTAATATCGAAATTATGATGAACAGCTATTTTGTTCGCCAAATGCACCTGTCCCATCGCGTTCATAGGAAAGTCTCGATGCGTCATAATATTTAAGACCATGGGAAACGTCAGCATATTTAAATAGGTTGCGGGTAACTTTTCACCCACCTGAAAGCCGCACAAAGTCTGATAGGCTCGCAGATGGTTCTGATCAACATAAACATCATCAACGGAATTGCCCAGACAAGGTATCGAATGACCCAGCTGATATCTATCTGTTTTAAATACCGACTTCCCAAACAGACCAGTCATGCTAGGCAATCGATCTAATTTCTCGATCAGCAACTGATCGTAAGCATCGGTGACAGAGGAGTTTTTCAATTTATCCATGACATAACATTAAACATCTCATTAGCGTAAGTCAGTAGCTATAAAACTCACAGTTTTGTCATTTGGGTCAATTGTGTATGATGCTACCCTATCTTGGGGGTTTTTTATGGCAGGCTTAACCGATTCGGGAACCTTAGTGCGTCTTGCCTATCAGGGCTTGCGATCTCTAGACGTCGACGCCGACGAAGTATTACGTCGATCAGGTTTTGATCCGAAAAAGCTATACCAAGAAAATCTACGCACTCAATTTTCCGCACAGCCTCATTTTTGGCGAGCTGCAGTAGCCCTCTCCGGAGATTCTTGCATTGGTCTGCATTTGGGCGAGCAAATGCCTGCCTACAAGGGCCAGATTCTCGAATATCTACTGCTCAGCAGTCAAACTTTTGGCGATGGTCTAAAGCGAGTGCTCAACTACCAAAGGCTAATCAGTGACGCACTGCATGGACAGTTAAGCCAATCACCTCATCCCTGCTTAACGAGTTATTTTTCCAGCCATCAATACGCCACATCGCATCTGGCCGAAGCCATGGTGATGGGCCTAATAAAAGTCTTTCAGTCGGTCACTGACGGTGCGTTCAAGGCAGATAGAGTTGTCTTTAATCATGCCCCAAATACAGATATTGCTGAATATGAACGCATATTTAAATGTCCCGTCGAATTTAACGCTGAATCGTTCCAACTGTTCTTTCCAGAATCAGTCTTAAATTATCGATCGCTGTATGCGGAGCCGCAACTACTAACACTTAACGTCAAAGCAGCAGATCAACATATAGCTATGCTTGAACAGCGAGACTTTATTGACAAAGTTCGAGGTCAAATGGCCGGACTTTTGGAAGCCCAAGATGTCACTTTGGAAAGAGTCTCAGCCAATATGGGTATCAGCGCACGAGGTTTACGCCATCAATTAACGATCGCGAATACCAGCTTTCAGAAAATACTCAATGATCTCAGACACCGGCTTTCATTAAGATTACTATCACAAACCAACGAGGGAATAAGTGAAATAATCTACCTCACAGGATTTTGTGAGCCCAGCACTTTCTACCGCGCATTTAAAAGATGGGAGGGAATAACGCCCATCGAGTACCGTCGAAAACAGCAAAATAAAACCCATAAAGGCTGATCGCACGTTTTAGGCTTCTCATGCACCGATATTCAAGTAGAATGAGCGCCCGCTAATCAGGAATACAAGTCAGTTGATGACTTTGCTTTGGAGCAAAAAACAGTATGACCGCTAATGCACACCCCGCCTTTGAACTACTGCGTGAACAAGAGATTCCCTCCCTAAAGTTACATTATCAGGAGTATCGGCACAAAGTGACCGGTGCACAACATATTCATCTTGGCGCGGACAATAAAGAAAATGTGTTTTTAGTCGCGCTAAGAACTGTGCCTGATGACTCTACAGGGGTGGCGCATATTCTTGAGCATACCGCTCTGTGCGGCAGCGAAAAGTATCCGGTACGCGATCCGTTTTTTATGATGATTAGACGTTCATTGAATACATTTATGAATGCTTTCACCAGCTCTGACTGGACTGCTTATCCCTTTGCTAGCCAGAACAAAAAAGACTTCAATAATCTTTTAAGCGTCTATTTAGACTCTGTTTTCTTCGCACGGCTTGATCCTCTTGATTTCGCTCAAGAGGGGCATCGATTGGAGTATGCGGATGCATCTGATGCGACTTCCGAATTAACCTTCAAGGGTGTCGTCTATAACGAAATGAAAGGCGCCATGAGTTCGATCAATTCGACACTCTGGCAAACCATGACAAAGCATCTCTATCCAACCAACACCTATCACTATAATAGTGGTGGCGAGCCGGCAGATATTCCAAACTTAACCTATCAACAATTCAAAGATTTTTATCAGGTTCACTACCACCCTAGCAATGCTATTTTTCTTACTTTTGGTGATATTACTGCCGTAAAACATCAGACGCAATTCGAAGAGTCTGCATTAAGTCGCTTTGAAAAACTGGATTGCCATATCGCCGTAGAAAATGAGCAGCGCTATAGCAGCCCCCAATATTTCGAGGAGACTTATGCCTTTAATGAAGAGGGTTCAACTGATAACCAAACCCACATTGTTCTGTCTTGGCTACTTGGCGAGTCCACCGACCTAGAATCCACCATGCAAGCTAGATTACTTTCTAGCGTGTTATTGGATAACAGCGGTTCACCATTGCAGCAAGCGCTTGAAACAACAGACTTAGGGTCCTCCCCTTCACCTATGTGTGGTCTTGAAGACTCACAAAAAGAACTCTGCTTTGCTTGTGGTATCGAAGGCTCTAAACCAGAACATGCCGATGCAGTTGAAGCGCTTATTTTAGACGTTTTGGAAGACGTTGCTGCCAATGGATTACCTGAAGATCAGGTAGCGGCAAGTCTGCATCAACTTGAATTATCACAGCGTGAACTGTCAGGAGGTGGCTATCCTTATGGGCTACAGTTGATTCTGACCTCACTGACTAGTGCTACCCACAGAGGAAACCCAGTTGACCTGCTCAACCTGGACCCAGTTCTTGAAAAATTACAGCAGCAAATCAAAGATCCTAATTTCATTAAATCACTTGCCAGAGATCTACTGCTCGACAACCAACATCGTGTCCGCTTAGTCATGAAACCTGACACAGAATTGAGTCACCTAAAAGAGCAGCAAGAAAAAGATCGATTAGCCAGCATTGCAGCTTCTTTAAGCGACGATGAAAAACAGCACATTATTGACTCTGCGCTCGCTCTTAAAGAGCGTCAAGAGATGGAAGAGAATCTCGACATATTACCCAAGGTAGGGATAGAGGACGTTCCGTCTGAAATCGTTTATCCAGAAAAAAATCAGGTGAGCAAACACCCTCTCCCATTAACTAGCTACAACGCCGGCACCAACGGATTGGTCTACCAGCAAATCATTATGCCAATGCCTGCAATGACTGACCAACAGATGGACCTACTTCCTCTGTACAGTACCTGTGTTACTGAAATGGGTGTTGGCAAACGCGACTATCTAGAGACCCAACTTTGGCATTCTAGTGTTGTCGGCGCTTATTCTGCATCTGTTAGTGTGCGTACTGACAAAGAAAATCTGGATAAGCTGTATGGCAATATCAGTTTTTCAGCCAAAGGGTTAGCATCCAATCAATCTGCGATGACAGATCTTATGCAAGAATCTTTGCAGCAGGCTCGCTTCGATGAGTTACCTCGATTGCGCGAGCTAGTAGCTCAAATACGCAGCTATCGTGAGTCATCAGTCGTCAGTAACGGCCATGTTATGGCAATGACCGCCGCGGCTAGCGGCCTTTCAACTAACGCCCATTTAAGCCAGCGCTGGGGAGGTCTGACCGGCCTTTCGTTGCTTAAGGCGCTAGATAATGGCTTAGACTCTGATGGAGGCCTATCCAATCTAGCAAGACAGCTTGAATCGATTCATAAGCTGGTTCTAAAACAACCACGTCAATACTTACTAGTGGCTGAAAACGATCGTTTAAATACATTTAGAGGCCAGATGGAAAAGGCGTTTGTAGGTTCTCCTATCGGCGCTTATGAAGATAATTTAATTAGCTACCAGCCCAATCTAGAGTCTGTTAATCATTGCTGGACGGCCAACACACAAGTTAGTTTTTGCGCAAAGGCATATCCTACGGTACCTGCCTCACATCCAGATGCCGCAGCTCTAACCGTTCTGGGAGGCGTTTTGCGTAACGGCTTTTTACACCGCGTTGTTCGCGAACAAGGTGGTGCCTATGGCGGTGGTGCATCTCAAGATAATCAATCGGGCGCTTTCCGCTTTTACTCTTATCGTGACCCCCGCATAGCAGGTACTCTGACTGATTTTGATCAATCTATTGAATGGCTGCTTAAAGAGCCTATAGGTTTTGATAAAATTGAAGAGTCTATCCTGGGCGTAGTGGGCAGTCTTGATAAACCAGGCTCTCCTTTCGGTGAGGCAATGCAAGCGTTTCACTCTGAGCTCAACGGTCGCAGTAAAGCCTCAGCTATAGACTTTCGTCAACGAATTTTAAGCGTGACCTCTAGTGACTTAAAACGCGTCACCGAGAATTACTTACGTCAAGACTTAGGTCAAACTGCAGTGATTACCAATGTCGACTTAGCTGCTAACACTGGGCTTGAAATAATGGCGGTCTAAGCACCATGTCCGAACCGAAACTGGATAACTTATTTGCTAACCCACTGGGAAATGTGCCCGGCTTTGTGTTCGACCAAGCCGTGGTTGACGTATTTCCAGACATGATTAAACGCTCAGTACCCGGTTACCAAACTATATTATCTCACTGCGCAGAGTTGGCCTCTCGCTATGTAAAACCAAAGACCCATTGCTATGATTTGGGCTGCTCTCTGGGTGCTTCAACACTCGCCATACGCGCCAATATTGAAGGCCGTGATGCAACCATGGTTGCCGTTGATAACTCGGCTGCCATGTTAGATCGCTGCAAAACTATTCTTGAATCAGCACCCTCCAAGGTTAATACACAGCTAATCAATGCAGACATCTGCGATGTAGACATCAGCAACGCCTCCTTAGTCGTCATGAACTTCACTCTACAATTTGTTTCCTTGGATAAGCGATTAGCACTGTTAGAAAAGATTTATCAGGGGTTAAACTCTGGCGGTTGCCTGATCATTTCTGAGAAATTGTGTTTTGAACCGCAGTCACTGAATTCCCTGCTTATCGACCTTCATCACCAATTTAAACGCACGCAGGGTTACAGTGATCTAGAAATCAGCCAAAAACGTGATTCTATTGAGAATGTTTTAGTGCCAGAAACCTTAGAGGCACATATACAACGATTAAGGGCTTGTGGATTTCATTCCGCAAGCCCTTGGTTTCAATGCTTCAATTTTTGTTCGTTGGTCGCCTTTAAATAAACTAACCAATATTTCAGACTGATTAGGACGTCATCTTAATCGCCATTTTGATCAACTTTCTGACCTTAGGCGTGTAAGGCGGATGCATCATTGATGCAGAACTAAATTTGTCAGTTAGCACACTTCGCTCATGGGTAAAGGCGTTAAAGCCCCACACACCACCTGACTTACCAATGCCGCTGTTGTTAACCCCACCGAACGGCAGGTTAGGGTGTAAGAAATGCATCATCGCTTGATTGACGCAGGTATCACCAGCACTGGTTTCAGTAAGTATTTTTTCAATATTGCGACTATCTTTGCCATAAATGTAGAGGGCTAAGGGTTTAGGTTTACTGTTTACATATGAGATCACTTCATCAAGATCAGTAAAGGTAATAACCGGCAATAAAGGACCAAATATCTCCTCATGCATGATCGCTGAATCCCCCGACATTCCTTCAATCAACGTTGGCGCTATAAATCGTCCCGCATCATCCGTTTGGCCACCCGTAATCAGCTTACCACCCTGCGCCTGCGCATCGCTCAGTAGACGACTAATACGCTGATAGTGTCCATCATTGACGACCTGACAATAATCGCCATTGTCCTTAGCATCATTGCCCAGACCATACTGCTTATCAACACAGGCCACCATTTCTTTAACGAATTCGTCTTTAATAGACTCGTGAACATAGAGGTAATCCGGTGCAATACAGGTTTGTCCGTTATTAATAAACTTGCCCCAAGCAATCGACTGCACAGCCTTTTTAATATCCACTGATTTGTCGACAATTACCGGGCTTTTACCACCCAATTCTAAAGTCACCGACGTTAGATTTCTCGCGGCCGCCGCCATCACATGTTTACCAACCGCAGGGCTACCTGTAAAGAAAATATGATCGAAAGGTAAGCTAGTCAAATAACTAGCCACATCCGCTTCTCCTTGAAACAAGCAAACTTCCTCAGGGGTAAACGCTTTTTCGACAATTTCACTGATCACAGCCGACATGTTAGGTGTCATTTCCGAAGGCTTAATGATGACTGTATTGCCTGCCGCAATAGACCAAATCATAGGGCCAAAAGTCAGATTAAAGGGATAATTCCAAGGTGAAACCACCAAGGTGACTCCCTTTGGTTCCTTGACAATTTTCGATGAAGTACCAAATAGCGCCATGGTTGCTTTAACTGGCACTGGCTTCATCCATTTTTTTAGGTTTTTACGAACATGTTTAAGCTCCGCCAGTACTGCCATGATCTCTGACATGTCCACCTCAGCTTGAGGTTTTCCAAAATCATCGGCGGCAGACTTATATATTTTTTCTTCTGAATCGCGAAAGGCTTGCTCAAACCGATCGAGTACCGCAACTCTTTTTTTGTAATCTGATTTGCGCAGCTCTATGGCATAGCGCTGTTGGCGCGCAAAAGCATTATCAATATCTTGCTTAACTTGCTCATTTAAATCTGACATTTTAGACCTCTATTCTCTAATTTAATTCGAATGACAGCACATGTCTCTGGTTAATAGTGGGGTGGCCTCTCGCCATCTTCCTGACCACCCGTATCAACCGTATCTTGCAAGGACTCAACACGCTGCAATAACTTTTGGTGAGCCTTGGTCAATGTATCAATTTCTTTTTTCTGACGAAAAATCTCATCACCTAATTCAGCATTGGTCATCTCAAAAAAAGCCAACTTTTCCTCAAGCTCCTGAAATCTTTCTTCACTCATTGTATTTCCGCCCCAGTGGCTTATTCAGTGCGGCTTTGGCGCTAAAGATACAGCACTGAGCCTGTTTTGGCAGTCTATATGGCATATTAATTTTAATCAACGATACTCAATTAAAGATTCGTATGTTCGATATTAATCTAAAGGCTTGGATGAATAAACCAACTCGTCAGGTTACACTCAGTTTTAGAGCCAAGAGTAACCATTATTTTGATTAAGGAAGAGGTCAATGACAAGTCTGCCTAAAACAAGAGACTCAACATTATGTTCCGGTAAAGAGACAAGAAAAGGATTAAGCAGCAACCGATTCTGGTTAATCCTATGCCTTGCCACTCTAATCATCTCTTGCACTGACCAGCAACATATCGCATCGGATACCACAAATCAGCTTTATGCTATCGGGTCATCAACACGTTTTATACACGATGAATCTCGACCCTTTGACGCAGTCGCCGGAGTGAACAGCGGGGTTCGTACGCTAATTACCGAACTTTGGTATCCGGTTAACCGATCAACCATTGTCGAGCAGCCCGATAAATTCCGTCAGGCCACCTATGGTGACTACGTTTTTGGTGATTTCAGTATGCACCAAAGGATGATGACTGAGACCACATTCTTCCACTTGACTCCCGAGACAGTTAACGATGGTGTCACTCAAAATGATATAAATCTTGCTATTGAAGAATTATTTTATCGTCCACGACAGAGCTATATTGGTGCGCCACTGACCTCAATACCAAACAAATTACCCGTCATTGTAATGACCCATGGCGATGCGGGTAGTCGGTATAACATGGAAACTGTTTGCGAGTATTTGGCCGCTAATGGCTATGTAGTTATCGCGCCTGAGCATACTGGCAATTCACCCTACTCCATGACCGGCAGGGACCCAGCACTAGCCCTCACAGGAGGAGATCAAGCTTTTAGGCAAGCAATGGTCGACATATTCCCTCTCCTTGACGATCAGGGTGCCTACGGCAGTAGGGATAACTACGGCCAGAGTTTTACTCCACTATCTGATTCTCCCGAGCCATTGCAGGCACTAGTAGATCTAGATAGGTCGTTAATACAGCGCTTAAATGACTTACGAGCAGCCCTTGACGAATTAGAACAGATGAATACAACGGGACCATTTGCCGGACGCCTTGATTTAGATCGAATTGGACTAATGGGTAGATCCTTTGGTGGGTCTTCGACCTTAGTTGGTCTGGCCATGGAAGACCGTTTCACCTCTGGCTTTGCGGTGGTACCACCTGGCTGGATAGACCAACGCAGCTTTATGCCACCAGAGATACTTATTCCTACCAACAAAGAATCTGTCCTGCTCAGTGTCGAGGGAAATCATCCATTTGCCTATTTTAGAAAACCAACATTTTTACTCAGCGGCAGTGAAGATTCACTAATCATAGGACTTGGGATGCAGCAGGCGACAATGGCGGGCACTACTAAACCCAGCGTAACCAACCCACATCCTTCATTACGGGATGCTTTTGAGAAAGCCACTGTGCCTGTCGTTTGGGGTCTCTTAGAAAACTCTAATCACTCTACATTCGGAGTTTCTGGGGGCTATTGGTGGCCGCAACTAAAACCTGATACGCAAAAACGCACCTTCAATCCCGATGTGGAGTTCAAGCTTGTTCTGCCTAGTGTGGGTCACAAGATGCAAAAAGAGAAAGCATTGGCGTTCTTTGACCTGACCATTCGACAAGACTCATCGGCGCGGACTGAACTTCTTAGCCAAGACAACCAATCTCAAGGCCTTATTTTAGAAGCTCGAAACCTTTAGACCCACCGATGGCATAGACCTAGGAATTTTCACTCAACCAGATAAGGTAACCAAATGATGGCACTTATTCTCACTATCGCAATGTGCGCCACTCTACTAACAGCGCTTTTTATCGCTGTTTATTGGCGCAACGTAGAGTGCATCGGAGAAACGCCTACATCTTTTTTTACCTTTATGGCGATTCTGTTCACTTCAGGTTTGGATGTTGGACTGATAATGTTTCCGCTATCTGATTTTCAGGTCTACGCAAGCGAGGCGTCCTATGCATTTACCAACCCATTGGCGCTAGAATTTGGTTTCTGGGGATTTTTAGTCTGGGGATTTTATTTCACCACTATCTTTTACTTTTGTATTGTCGAGCCCAAATTAAAATTATTTGAAATACCTCTGATTAAATGGGCAAACAACATTGTCATTATTGGAACCTGCGCCTTTACTGCCTATTTGTTTTTAGTCTATATACCCGATTACATTGATGGGATTAGTGATCCATTAAAGTACGGATTGGTTGCCGCCGTCGTGCTAATTGCGGCAGCGTCTAGCACCCACATCCGTTATGTGAAAATATTAAGCATAGGGTCAACTTGGTTGTTTTTCGCGCTAATTTTTGGCATGTGGTGGTCAGGTGATATGGGAGTTGAGGGACTCACAAGTTCAATGACGAATATCGGAGACTACTTTTATAACATCAACCAGTACCTCGCGCCGATCACTGATTACCATCAGTTTTACCTCTACTGGTGGTTTGCTTGGAGCATCATGATAGGGCAATTCATATCTCGGTTTGCCAGCGGATTAAAAGCATGGCAACTTTTATTAGCCCTTTTAGTGGTGCCTTCCATTCCTATTGCAATCTGGTTCTCTGTGCTCTATTTTTACTTTGACAATGGAATAGATATTGCCGGTATTTGGCGGATTGCGATGGTGGGCGTTGGTGTAATATTCGTGATTAACTCACTTGATTCACTAATACGGTTGTATACACGCAACATAGGTATGACCGTAGAACGAGTCGGTAGACTCAAGTATATTGCGATCAATTGGTTAATTATGGTGTCCTTAGTACTGCTCTATCAGTTCACACCATTGCAAATTGAATGGGTGGGGCTCGTTGTTATCGGCATCTATGCAGCTTGTTATTGCCTATTGGCTCAACGCAGGCGCCTTCTTGTCACCGGCGAGCACATATCTTAGTCGTATTATTAAAAAGTCGGCCTCGCGCTTGGTGATGTATTGCTATTGATAATTAAAGTATTACACCTAGACGATTAGACCTAAGAAATACTTTATAATTGCTGTTCAACGTGACAGGTAAAACAATGTTTCCCTCAGCAATAGACTATCAACCATTTTTCAACTGGCTCAAAAACTCTGACTTAGATACTTGGCATAAAGGCCTACCTGAACTGATCAAGGAGCGTCTGGATGGTAGTCGCTGGGGCGACATGCCAGGCTGGCTGCAATCACTTGAAGGCCTCCCTGACATTAGTCCGCAACATTATGATTTCAGCACTGGGGTGACCATTGGCCATACTGCAGATATTACCGCAGAGGTGCTTGGTCAGCTGCAGCATAGCCTCATGGGGCTGCACCCTTGGCGCAAAGGACCCTATCAATTATTCGGCCTTGCTATTGATACTGAGTGGCGGTCAGATTGGAAGTGGGACCGTGTCCTACCTCACTTACAGCCATTAAGTAACCGTCTGATCTTGGATGTTGGTTGTGGCAATGGCTACCACTGCTGGCGTATGCTTGGCGCAGGTGCTAAGCGAGTGATCGGCATTGACCCTTCGGCGAAATTTGTTTTTCAGTTTAACGCGATCAAAAAATATGCGGGGACTCAATTACCGATCGATGTTCTTCCTATAGGCATTGAGCACATGCCCGAAAAACTAGCCGCATTTGATACGGTATTTTCAATGGGTATTCTCTACCACAGACGCTCACCCATGGATCATTTACGTGAGTTGCGCGAGCTGCTGCGTCCCGGTGGCCAATTGGTACTTGAGACTCTTGTGATAGACGGCCCTGAGGGGCAGATTTTAGTGCCTGAGGGGCGTTATGCCAAAATGCCGAACGTCTGGTTCCTGCCTTCGCCAGATACCCTGACGAGCTGGATGAGAAAGCAAGGCTTTGTTAATCCTCGAGTCGTTGACATAAGTACAACCAGTACCGATGAGCAACGCAGCACAGACTGGATGACCTACGATTCACTGGGTGACTTTTTAGACCCCAATGATATGACTAAAACAGCAGAAGGACACCCAGCACCGCTGCGTGCAGTAGTGGTTGCAGAGACACCCTTCTAAGATTCCTCAACTTGTTATCAATAAGCTTTTAGAGCCTCATCAGCTGGCACATAGTCATAACCCAAAGCGTCGGCAACCGCCTTATAGGTAACTGAGCCCCTGTGAACGTTCAAACCATTTTGCAAATTAGCATCTGTAAACAAGGCACTAATAGGGTCATCAGCTAGCTTAATGGCATAGGGTAGCGTGGCATTATTGAGTGCCATAGTGGCAGTACGAGCCACACCACCTGGCATATTGGCCACACAGTAGTGCACTACTTCATCAACAATATAAGTGGGGGTCTGGTGGGTTGTTGCCTTTGATGTTTCAAAACAACCACCTTGGTCGATAGCCACATCCACTACCACCGCACCTTTTTTCATTCGACTAATCAAATCTCTACTAAGTAACTTAGGTGCTGCTGCGCCAGGGATGAGTACTGCGCCAATAACGAGGTCAGCTTCCAGCGTATATTCTTCAATCGCTGCATCAGTCGAGTAAACGCATTTTGCTCTGCCTTCATACTCGTTATCTAATTGGCGTAATCGTGGAATTGAGCGATCTAAAATAGTCACATCAGCGCCCATACCCACAGCCATAGATGCTGCATTATCACCAACCACACCTCCACCAATCACCAACACCTTGGCAGGTGCAACACCTGGCACACCCGCTAATAAAACACCTCTCCCACCCTGTGCTTTCTCCAAATGGTGTGCGCCGGCCTGAACAGACATCCGTCCTGCCACTTCTGACATCGGCGCCAACAAGGGTAAGCCACCCTGAGCGTCGGTCACCGTTTCATAAGCCACACAGGTCGCCCCTGATTCTACTAACAACCGAGTTTGCTCTGGGTCTGGTGCTAAATGAAGGTAGGTATAGAGAATCTGTCCCTCGCGCAGCATTTTACATTCGTGAGCTTGTGGCTCCTTTACTTTAACGACCATCTCTGCCCTGGCAAATATATCTTCAACAGAGCTACTTATTTCAGCACCCGCCGCAACATATTGATCATCAGTAAAGTCGATAGCAGCACCAGCATCCTGCTCAACCAACACTTCATGGCCACGCTTAACTAACTCAAGCACTGACGCAGGTGTTAAACCGACGCGATATTCATGATTTTTAACTTCTTTGGGAACTCCGATTAACAAAGCTTTATCCTCCATTTCAACAACAGTAAATAGACATTAATTATCCCGTAATTTAAACGATACATAGAATTATTTATTGCTTATTGACAGCTAAAACTAGATTATTTTTCTAAAATAAGTAATATAACCATATATTTCTCTGTTTATAGATGGTTTTTCAAAATGACGCCAAAATCTGACTTTGAAACAGTCGACAAACTCGGCAAAATTGACCGTAATATATTGCGCATCCTGCAAAAAGACGGTCGCATCAGCTATACCGACCTGGCTAAGCAAGTAGGTCTCTCCGTCACCCCCTGTATCGAGCGAGTAAAGAGACTGGAGCGTAACGGATATATTTTGGGCTACAGCGCCCAAGTGTGCCCAGAAAAACTAAATGCTGGATTGGTTGTCTTTGTCCAAATACGTCTCAATCACACCTCACAAGAGAACTTCGAGGAGTTTCATCGCTCAGTCATTGACTTAGAAAATATTCAAAGCTGCTTTTTAGTCTCAGGTAACTATGACTATTTGTTAAAAGCGCGTGTTGCCGACATGGCTGCCTATCGTGAACTTCTTGGCCATAGAATTTTAAAGCTCCCAGCCGTGCAAGAATCCACAAGCTATGTGGTTATGGAAGAACTCAAAGAGAGCATGTTAGTACCTATAAGCTACAAGCGCTAACGCACACTTTATTGCAGAGTGAGCAAAAGCTAACTATGGAGCTTAGGCCCACGAATTAAATATCAAAAACCCCTTTCCTGAAGCACGCAATTGTTGACTCAACAACGCCCCTAACCTATAGTACGCGACCTCAGAAATGAGACAAAAATGCACTCGTAGCTCAGCTGGATAGAGTACTCGGCTACGAACCGAGCGGTCGGAGGTTCGAATCCTCCCGAGTGCACCATATACCTAAAACCTCACCCCCAACGGGTGGGGTTTTTTACTCTATGACGTTGACATTTTTAGCTATCTTTGACAGCGGGACTTGAAATAAAAGAGCCTGATACTTAGAGTCATCTACTGTGAATTATTTGGCGTTACGGAACAGTGAATTGTGATAGCATCGTTGGCATTTATCCTGAATCTAAAGGTGGTTTATGCGTTATCTCTTTTTGTTTGTCTGTGCTGTTCTGATGACTTCATGCGGTGGAGGTTCGTCCTCCAGCCAACCGCCTGAACCGCCT
>Ga0308019_10000687_pt1 | contig 20959 bp, 11 predicted proteins | sample Neamet284_FD_203135 | JGI IMG/M metagenome (GOLD analysis project Ga0308019, IMG submission 203135) | Marine microbial communities from water near the shore, Antarctic Ocean - #284 | ecosystem: Environmental > Aquatic > Marine > Unclassified | place: Southern Ocean | collected 2014-10-01 | reverse complement strand
TGGTTCTGTTCCAGCTACAGCAGGATTAATGATGAATGAATTAACGGGAAATGAGGTCCTACGAAAACGTTGTTGGGCTTGTAGAGGAGCTGCAAGAAGTAAAATCAAGCATGAAGCAAATAACAATCTTATCATAGCGTCAATACTTTAGAGATACTGTACCCGTAATTGGCGGGTCGTACGGGGTTAACTCAATCGTGTAATAATAGTCAGCAACAGGCAGGCGTTGGTCGTTAAACCTTCCATTCCAATGAACATCGCCCTCGGTTGAGTGAAACAAAAGCTGACCATACCTGTTATAAACTCTCACTTCTGACAACGGGAAATCGAGTAGACCTCCTACGATCCACTCATCATTGTAACCGTCTCCATTAGGTGTAATGGCATCGGCGATAAACAAACATCCCTCAATGTGAGTGACAGATTCAACGATAGTTATGTTACAACCAATAGCGTCAGTAACTGTCACTGAGTATACATCTTCTGTAAGTCCTACAGCAGTTGAAGAGGTTTGGTTATAAGGATCACTCCACAAATAGGTGAATGGATCAGCTCCGCCGTCAACGGAAACCGCAATGGTTCCATCCTCGGCATTCCAGCAAGTAACGGGAGATGGGAAAGTAGTTAAAACCATATCGGTAATTATACCAACAGCAATAGAGAAGGTGTCTGTGATTTCACAACCCAACACATCGGTAACGATAGCTGTGTAGGTCATTTCACTTAAATTATTTAAGTTAGCGACGTTACCAAGTGTGTCAACAACTGTCCAAGTAAGTTCACCTGTACCGCCGGCAGGAAAAATATCTGCAGATCCATCACTCATACCTGTACAGGTTGCAGGAGAAGGAGAAATCAAGAACTCTAATGGTGGTGGGGCGTCTATTAGAAACGTGACTTCAGTATAACATCCATTCTCATCAACAACAGAAGCAATATAATCGGAAGTACATAAACTATCTAAAGATTCAGATACAATCCCGGAGAGAGCATTCGTTACTTGAACTGACAATGATCCAGTACCTCCTAAATACAAAAGATCAACAGCACCATTACAATCACTTCCGCAGCTAATTGGGGCAGCAGAGATAATTTGCAACGTAATAGCATCAGGTTCCGTAACTTCAACTATTTCTATTTCTGGAGAACACCCGAAGGCATCAATAATCTGAACGTTGTAAATACCCGGTGCTAAATCTGAGTGAGAGTTAGGGAGTAGTAGCGAATCTGTATTCACGTGTAAATACAAATCGCCAGATCCGCCAGATGCTTCAGCACTAATAATTCCATTTGCATTTCCCTGACAATCAATCTGCTCAATTGAAATCACAGCATCAATGGGTTGGGGACAATTAATCATTATAACAGTATCTAAAGCACATCCTTCATTGTCCTGAATTGTAAAAGAAAACGATCCAATACCGTCTAAGCAAACTAAGTTCGTCCAACATTCATCCACGCCATCGATAGAAGAAACGGAGTTCCCATTAGGGTCTTCAACGGAAATCATTAAATCACCAGTTCCTCCAATTGGAGTTCCGAGCAAACAAACAGTTGCGTCTCCTGCGCCGAAACAATCATTGTCAGTATCTAGATTAAAATCTGCCTGGATAGGGTCAGGAGCAGTTACAGAAAACGTGGTTGTGTCCCTACAGTAAAATTCATCGACAAGAACCATAGAATAGTTTCCAGACAATAAGTCATCGAAAGAAGAATTATCCTGAGAGTCAACGATCACATTTCCTCCTTGGTCTAAAAGACTATAGGTAGCAAGATTAGAAGAACCTTGTCCTAAGAATTCTACTTCTACAGTTGAAGATCCTCCAGCACAAGGCAGCACGGCTCCAGTAACTATTGCATCCTGAGAAAGATATGGTTCGCAGGGGTTATCTGTACAAATTTGCTCATCAAGAAGGTAGTCTACAATTAATCCTTGGTTTCCTTCAACAAAAACTTGAAAATTTGCACTGAAACACCAATTACCACTAGTAGTTACCTGAGCTATGAGAATTCGCAAATCATCTCCAGCAATAGCATTAATAGGAGCACCAACGCAAAAGATTGAACCATCAGATATTGAAGCAGAACATACTTCTGTACCAACTTGCGAACCTGCCAAAACAAGTGAGAACGGAAGTGTACCAGGATCAACACTATTTTCCATACCTATTGTCCAATATGTATCATATTGCCAAACAGGAAAAAGGTCCCACCATGTGGATGAATTAGAGGCATCAATAACAAAACTTGAGTTTATAGGATTAAAACAACCAAGATCAGTCTGAATCGCAAGGGGCAATGTGGGCGTATTCATATCTGAAAAGATAGCACTCAAAACATCCGTAGGGTTTGTAAACTCGGCGTAAACTTTATAGGTTACGTAACCATCAAGTTCACCCAAGACATCAAACGTGTCCTCAGCTGTAGGTGTGTCAACACCATAGAAAGCAGTGTCTACATCTATTGTCACACCCGTCATCTGAGCCATTACAGAAAAAGACAAGCTAATAGAAAGCAGTACAAATATTAATCTAAAATTCATGCAAGTAATAGAAATATACAAATGAAAACTGAGCTCAATTCAAGAGCGCAAAATAACGGATTAATGTCATTAAAACGAGTGAAAAGTGAGAAATAGGTGTGAAAAGATCAAAAATAGTTTATCTCAGTCTTCAGATCCTGTTTAGCAATGAACTTAAATGAAAAGGATACCCCATCAGCTTTAGCGTATTTTTGCAGTTGAAAATGATGAATACCAATGGAAGTTCAACAACCTTATAAGCCTAAAAATAAAGTCAGAATCGTTTCCGCTGCCAGCTTGTTTGACGGACACGATGCCGCGATAAATATTATGCGGAGAATCATTCAGCGCACTGGTTGTGAGGTGATTCATTTGGGCCACGACAGGAGCGTTGACGAGGTTGTGAATACTGCGATACAAGAGGATGCACAAGCGATTGCGATGACCTCTTATCAAGGTGGTCACAATGAATATTTTAAATACATGAAGGACCTACTCGAGGAGCGTGGAGCAGGACACATTAAGATATTTGGTGGTGGTGGTGGGACTATACTCCCTGAAGAGATTGCTGAGCTACAAGATTATGGTATTGAGCGCATTTATCATCCAGACGATGGTCGTGAGATGGGGTTGCAGGGGATGATTAACGACTTGGTCGAAAGAGCTGATTATAAAACAGTTCTTTCAATGAGTGATCTTGATGGAGCACTACAAAGATTAGGCGAACGAAACATCCGTGATATCGCTCGCTCTATCACTGCTGCTGAAAATGACGCGGTGGCATTTGCGAAAGAGTTCTCCTCCATTTATCCTGAGTTACCTGATGTTCCAGTTTTAGGGATCACCGGAACCGGTGGGTCTGGAAAATCTTCAATGGTCGATGAGCTCGTTAGAAGATTTCTTGCTGATTTACCTGACAAACGTATTGCTCTTGTCTCTGTAGACCCGTCTAAACGCAAAACTGGCGGGGCTTTATTAGGTGATAGAATACGTATGAACTCCATTAATAATGAGAGAGTGTACATGCGTTCTCTTGCGACTCGTCAGTCAAATTTAGCTTTATCAAAGCACGTGTCGGAGGCGTTAAATGTGTTAAAGGCAGCTAAGTTTGATCTCATTATTTTAGAAACTTCTGGGATAGGCCAAAGCGATACCGAGATCATGGAGCACAGCGATGTGGCACTCTATATTATGACTCCCGAATTTGGTGCCGCTACCCAGCTCGAGAAAATTGACATGCTGGACTTCGCTGATGTTGTTGCCATTAATAAGTCGGACAAGCGAGGAGCACAGGATGCTGTACGCGATGTGCGAAAACAATTTAAGCGCAACCACGACCTTTGGGAAGCGAAGGATGACGAACTACCTATTATCAGCACGATTGCATCTCAGTTTAACGACCCTGGGACGAACGAACTCTACTTAAAATTAATGGAGGAGATCGTGAGGAAAACTGGAGCTGACCTTTCGAGTATTGCAGAGAATTATAGCACGGTTGAAAAAAGTGAAAAGATTTTCATTATTCCTCCCGCTAGAGTGAGATACCTGAGTGAAATCGCAGAGGCGAACAGAGCATATGACAAGTGGGCCTCGAAACAAGCTACAGTAGCTGGTCGCCTACAAGCACTTCTGAGCTCTGCCTCTGAATTTTCAGGAGATTCTGAGACAAAGACAGCTGTTGAATCTAAGGCTGAAGAAGTAAGGCTTGAGATGGATGCAAAGATGCTTGCATGGCTTGAGGATTGGCCATCACTAAAAGAGCGTTACTCTGATGAAGTATTTAGTTATGAAGTACGTGGGAAAGAAATCAGAATCCCTACCAAGCGAACTTCGCTTTCAAATAAGAGCATTTCTAAAGTAGCACTGCCCACTTTCACGGGTTGGAGCGACTTAGTTAAATACGCCACACAGGAAAATCTTCCCGGATCATTTCCATACACGGCTGGTATTTATCCATTTAAGCGTACAGGTGAGGATCCCACAAGAATGTTCGCTGGAGAAGGCGGACCGGAACGTACGAACAAGCGGTTCCACTACGTCTCTTTAGGAATGCCTGCCAAGAGGCTCTCCACTGCCTTCGATTCTGTGACTTTATACGGAAATGACCCTGCCGAACGTCCCGATATATATGGTAAAATCGGAAATGCGGGAGTGAGTATATGCTGCTTAGACGATGCGAAAAAACTGTACAGCGGTTTCGACCTTTGCTCGGCTACGACAAGTGTCTCGATGACCATCAACGGCCCAGCTCCTATGGTACTCTCTTTTTTCCTGAACGCTGCAATAGACCAAACCTGCGAGAAATTCATACGTGAAAACAAATTAGAAGCTGAGGTAGAAAAAGTACTTCAAGTAAAATGGGATGACAATGGGCTAGAACGCCCTCAATACGAAGGCACACTGCCAGAGGGGAATAATGGACTGGGTCTATTGCTCCTTGGATGTACAGGTGACGAAATTCTTGATGCAAAAACCTATGCTCGTCTCAAAGTCGAAGCATTAACCTCCGTGAGAGGTACAGTTCAAGCAGATATCCTCAAGGAAGATCAAGCGCAGAATACTTGTATCTTCTCTACCGAGTTCGCCCTGAGACTTATGGGCGATGTACAGCAGTACTTTATCGATCAGAAAGTTAGAAATTTTTATTCTGTGTCCATAAGTGGATACCACATCGCAGAAGCTGGAGCGAATCCTATCACTCAGCTGGCCTTTACTTTAGCAAACGGGTTTACCTATGTTGAGTATTACCTAAGCAGAGGAATGGACATCAATGCTTTCGGGCCTAACCTCAGTTTTTTCTTCTCTAACGGTGTCGATCCTGAGTATGCTGTAATCGGCAGAGTGGCTAGAAAGATTTGGGCTAAAGCGATGAGAGATAAATACGAGGCGTCGCCAAGAGCACAGATGATGAAGTACCACATCCAAACCTCTGGGCGCTCATTACACGCTCAGGAAATCGATTTCAACGACATCCGAACCACATTGCAGGCGCTATACGCGATCTACGACAATTGCAACTCGTTACACACGAATGCATATGACGAAGCAATCACCACTCCTACTGAGGAGTCAGTGAGACGTGCCATGGCGATTCAGTTAATCATCAATAAGGAGTTGGGATTGGCAATGAATGAAAACCCAATGCAAGGATCCTACATTATGGAAGAACTCACTGACCTTGTAGAGGAAGCTGTTTTATTAGAGTTCGACCGCATCACAGAGCGTGGAGGTGTTTTAGGTGCGATGGAAACGATGTACCAAAGGTCTAAAATCCAAGAAGAAAGTCTGTATTACGAGACGCTTAAGCACTCTGGTGAATATGAAATAATAGGAGTAAATACGTTCCTTAGTAAGAATGGCTCTCCAACAATCGTTCCTGGCGAAGTTATCCGTGCAACAGAAAAAGAAAAGCAAGTTCAACTTCGCAACCTAAAGAACTTACACGAAGCAACTGGATCGAAAGCAAATGAAGCTATTTCAAAAATCCAGGACGCAGCCGTTTCTGGAGGAAACATCTTTGAGGAAATCATCGAAGCAGGTAAAGTGGCCTCTTTGGGAGAAATTACCAATGCGATGTTTCAAGTTGGTGGGGCGTACCGAAGAAATATGTAATTAACATCCTTAAAATGAAAATCCTTAGAAAGATCTTTAGCGTCATCCTTGGAATTGTCATTGGCGGGCTCGTGGGCTTTTTTATTGAAAGACTCGGTCATGAAAACCTATCGATATATCAAGATGTTCCTAACATGAATGAGGTGGAAGCATTTGCGGCATTCATCGAAAATTTACCGCTGAGTGCTTTATTGATATTGTTGTTCGCACACGCAATCGGAACGATGATTGCGGGATTGATAGCTACTCTTTTTTCTGGCGAAACTCGCCCCACATCCGCAACCGCAGTAGGAGCAATTATGCTGTGTTTTGCGATTATAAATTTAATCTCGATTACATCTCACCCAGTTTGGTTTCAGATAGCAGAAGTAATTATTTATATCCCTGCAGCCATATTAGGTTATCGAATATTACTTAAGACGAAAGCTATTCTAAATCGGAATCCTACCTCACTAAAGTAATGTAACCTCTATAAGTTGAGGAGCTTAAATCGTGAGCTCCAAGTGCAGTAACTGAATACATGTAAACCCCGTCCGGAACGAAGTGCTCACCTCCCATTGAGTTATTCTGTCCGACCCAAGGTGTGTCGGGATTGTTCGTTTCAAATACAACTTCACCCCAACGGTTAAGAACTGTAAAACGATAGTGTTCAGATGTAAATCCTTGGCCCAAAGGAAGAAAACTATCGTTTACACCATCATTGTCAGGAGTGAATGCACTGGGTATAAAGAGTCTGAATTCTACCTCCTTAAAGTAGGCAACTACATTTTCGTACGGAACTCCGTCCAAATTGAGAGCCATATTGGGACTCCTATCGTTAGGCGAAGGCTCAGTAACTAAGACTTCCCACCTGTCAAACTCCCACTGATCAGCGGGAGATGCTTTGAAAATTAGTGGGCCATTTGTTACGAGTCCAGAAGTCCAATAATCATCTACGTAAGCCGTATTTACAACTGTAACAGCACCTGAACCTTCAGGGCTTACCTCGACCACTAACTCGGTGTGTTCTATGTAGATGAAGGTCGCCGTCACAAGTCCAGGCTGGACTACTTGAAGATTTGCATCAGGCGCATTCATATCTGGGTCAATCGCATTCACACCATTGGATGAAGTCCAATGAGAAAATTGCCACCATTGATTGAATGGAATAGCCTGCATGGAATGACCACTAACAGTGAGAGTTTGGGTTGAAGGATAATCCGTAATCAGGACCCCGTCTAAGACAATTGACCCTGCTCCTGCTGGAGCAACATTGAATGTGATGTCTTCTGGCGGCACAGGAATCCCGAAGTGAGCGACGATGGTGATATCGCCATCTAGATTTATTTCCCAGACTAGATTAGATGGATCAGCAAGAGGGGCTGACCCGGCCGTAATTTCCCAAAACAAAAACTGTACGCCGTAATTTTCTTCTGCCGTAAGAGTTATCGGTATCTCTTCGAAATAAAACCCATCAAATGGACTTTGAGCAGGTGTAATATCTACGGTATTGATTTGAACATCACCCAAACCTACAATTTCAAGCGTGAGGGTTACAGGGGTAACATCGTAACAGTCTTCCATTCCTGAGAGAAGTTCAGACTCACAACGGTCATCAATGAAATCTCTGAGCTCTTGCAGCTCAAATTGCCAACCAGCAACATCCCCTCCCCATCTATCACATTGTCTAGGCATTTCCGGTGCTATGACCAAAACCATACTGTCAAGAACAGAGTGCATATAATCACAAGTGAAATAGGTGTTCCCCAGATCAGCCCAACGATTAACATATGTAGCGTAAAATGTTTCGTTATCAAGCAAAGCATTTAGGACAGGAATATGCCCCTGGCCACCTACATCACCCATTGCTTCAGGATTACACGGGTCTGCTGTAGCTCCTGTATCTGGCACACCTGTATAATTAATGTAATGGCCGAAAGTGGCATCCATATCCCAAAGAGCATATCTCCATCTCTTCGCATCGCCATCAGGATGTCTCCCCCTCCACCAAGCTGTATTCCAGTTAAGCCAATCCATACATACCACATAACTGTTAAGTACAAAATAGTCTATCAAGCTAAGTGGGTGGAGTTGTGTTGCTACGTAGTCGTAATTAGCCGCATCTGTCATGTCCTGGGTTGTCACGAAGTTCACCAGAGTATACCAATCATTTCCAGAGCCATATTCCTCCCAAGTACCACCCCAAGTTTTTAAGAAGTCAACGAAATGTCTAGGTTGGTCGTAGTACTTCGTTGTGAAATCGATGTCATCTACCTTCTCTCGGTAATCGTAAACGCCCCAATACAGACCATTTAAATAAACAATGCAGCTCTCTGAAGTACGCTCATCTAATTTCAAATCCGCTTTGTGACTCAAGGTATGAACATATGAATCTCGGATGTGTGCACCTGGCTCGAAAGGGTAATTGTCATTCGCTGCAGCTTTAAAGATCAATCTTTGAAACTTGTTGCGGTCTTTGATGGCGAAAAGCTGAGCTTCAATGGCGTAATCGTACCCCATTTGGTCTCTGGTAACATAGTCAAACCCACGCTGCCCGTAAGCATTCGAATCATTTCCGTGCTCGTTGCTATCGCCAGTAGCTTCAACCCTAAATGATCCATTGGCATTGAAAAACTCGATGTGCATTGGTTCATCTACTCCACCACCCCATCCTCCTGGCCATGCACCATCCTCCTGACCATTTCCACTTACTGAAACCACAGTTATTGTGTGTGAATCAGTCCCCGTAAAATAAGTGTTCGTAGAAATGTAGCTTGGTGCATTTACACCAGAAAGGTCAAACGAAATAGCTCTAAGAACAGTCGTTGTTGAAACATTTATTGCTCCTGTGTAAAGCGTACTTCCAGCATTCGGAGCATACCCGTCAACAGTATACCGCACTTCGTGGCCTGCGGGAACGTTGATGGAAACATTGAGACCTCCAGCGTAAAATCCAGCTTCATCGCTGAATACTGGAGTTGAGGCATATCCTGAGAACATATTTGCACCATTAGCAGCTTCGGGTGTGGGGTTGGTACATATGGCCCAAACAGCACCCCCATCAATCTCTCTAGCCCAACTGTGATCTGCCTGAGTTGTAACGATGCTTGAAACAAAACCATACTCCTCCAAGATTACACCTCCGGGATCACTAAACACCATTGCCTCGCCTGCACATTGGTTTACCTTGAAGTTCGTATTCAGATTTCCACCAAGATACAGATTTGGGAGAAGCTCACCTTCTCCAGAGCACATAACCAGCAGATAACCTCCTGCTGGAACGAAAGTCCCCGCGGGGATTTCAAACTTGTCAGGATTGGCTGGGTTGTCACTTAAAAAATAACCGCCAATATCAGTAGCGGCAACTCCCTGATTATAGAATTCAATGTAATCCTCATTGTCCCCACCTACTCCAAGAGTGTAATTAGAGCAGGAAAACTCATTGATCACAACCTGGCCCTGAACGAAATTATTCGCAAAAAACAAACCTAAAATTATCAGAAAATTTCTCATATATATCTTATTCGAATCTAACTTTTCTTTAGAAAACTGGAGCTATTGAACATCAAATCTCCCAGACATAGGAGCAATACGTTGTCCAGAAAGCTTAAAGAAATAAGCACCTGAAGAAAGATTTCCTTTGACAATTTCATATTGAGTCCCTCTTACATTTTCTTCACGTACAACTCTACCTAGAGCATCAATAATTTGAAGGTGTAACTCATCTCTCATCGGATTGGAGAATGAAAGGGTAGCAGAAGAAGTCATGGGGTTAGGCACAATACTCACAATACCCTGATCCATATTCTCAAGTGCAACAGCACCTACACATCCATCGACAATATCAATATGTGTGTTTTGGTAAAATTCGTTTACTACGTCTTCACAGTGAAGTAGACAAACAGCTTCTTCTACATTAATCCAGTATAAACGTAAAAACGGGGTCCACTCATAATACTTCAACATGCTTTCTCCTTCATAGCTCAGTCCGATCACTTCAGATCCACCAGGAACGAACGATGGGGTAATGGGGTAGTTTACTACGTCGGCAATTGAGATTGCTTGAGAAATTTCAATTCCTGAAAACTCGAGTTGATAACCTACGATTCGGTTATTGGGGTTCAGTACATGAACATCTAAGAAACCTTGAGCCCAGTTGATATCACCAATTTTAAAATGTGTCGTATCGAATACATTGATGATTTCATTGACAGGAAAGCTACACTTATCATGGAATCCAGAGCTATCGGGGTGCTCATGTGCTTCGTTCCAGTATTGGCAGCGGGACATTAAAGCTGCATCGGTAACTGTGATGTTGTCATCTTGGTCGATATCTGTACAAGGCAGAGCATCGATGTCATTTCCAAGGATCCTTTCTACATAAGAAACCGCATCGGTGTACTCTTGGGCTCCGTTGAAATCGAGGTCTCCCAGAAGTGTTTCCCCGTTACAGTCTCCATTGCAATCTTCTATAGCTTGGCCAAACAGCGTTCCTTCACAATCGTTAAAAGTCTCACAATCGTCAAACAGACTTACAACCAACTCGTCCATACTTCTGTCTAAGTTGATACAAACTGCAGAAAAGTTATTTGTGTAATCTGTTTCTTCACGTCCCAGAGCATCAGGTATAAAGTCCCAATTCGCTCTAACGATGAGGTAGTATGTACCATCCGCTACATCTGTTACGTCAATCCACTGACAAGAAAGACCGCTTCCATAGATGTCACCACAAAGAGCTGAAATCCCCATGTTACTACAACCATACTGACCCGTTCCTCCATCTCCACACTCAAGGTCCATCACGCAGAAACCATTCTTGAATCCAATAGGGATATATGTTCCATCTAATTCGTATAAATCATACTTGGCATATCCTTTGTGGTGCCAGTGATTGTGGCAATCTCCAAATTCAAACTGATCATTTGAAGAGTCGGGTGAACCGATATAGTAATCTAAATCTCCTATGTTCTTAATGTGTGTTGTAAACCTTACAAGTTCACGCGTACCATAACCATTTAAACAACCTTCACTGATATAGCAATCCGATTCAGTGACCTGCATAAGATCAGTTTGAAGACTGTTTTCTATCGCAGATGTAACCACCATCAGGTCTGGCCCATTACAAGCAGGGTCACCTGGATAAATGCATTCTCCATTGTCGATCTCAGCAGAGGGATTGTAATTACATGCTGCTTCATCTGTACATCCAACAGGTGGACCCACAAAAGTGTGTAACCAGTTCCAGTTTCCATCGCAACCTTCCACTGAGTACCATCTGATCCAATACGTTACTCCACCTTCTAAGAGCATGGTTTGAGAAGCTTCTTCTCCACAACCTCCTTGGTTATCGTCATAATAAATAGTTCCAATATTGCTGTTGTCGAAACTACTCATGCTACAGTATTCATAAACATATAGCTTCGTGTCACACCCCGTTTCACAACTACTGAAATCGTACATTCCATTTGCGTCTGGAGTAAATGTGTACCAAAAATCACTTCCTTCTTGTGCAATCACATCACCTTCTGCAGAAGGCATTCCTAAATTTCCTGCATCATTACATGTAGAACCTGGAGCACATTCGAAGGCTACCTCATCACCATAAGTGTAATTACCACCAGAGGCTATTTCAACACCATCGATGTAAAGCCAATATCCGCCAGGTGAAAATATACCATCTCCATAGGAATCGTGGATTTCAAATAAATAGCAAGGAAACACATCAGCTGAAGACACACATAAAGTATCAGAACCTCCACCATCACCTGATGCGATTAACACTCCACCAACAGAGATGTCCCAACTAATTTCATTTGGATAACCATCACTGATGATTTCAATGATCACTTCTGTTTCACCATCGACACAAGACGTTTGGGCTGATATGTTGAAAGAAAAAAAGAGGACGAAAGAGATCGCCCAAAGAGCTGATAATTGCTTCATAGTAAATGATTGTAGGTTTCAATACAGGTTTCAACAAGCAAATTACAACTTTTTACATGGAATATGTATCTTTGCAAAAAAAAACACACAATGTCAAATCACGAAGAACCACAACAGGACGAAGTAGGCGGACCAGTAACTATTGCTTTATTTATTTTTGCAATTGTTCTACTTTCGATTTACTTTATTGCTTCGTAGACCACTGACCTTCTGCTAGATAAAGCAGGACTGATTTATTCTGAATCGACAATTGTCATCTCCTCTACGAGATGCCCTGCACCAGCGTATTTATCGATAATCCAAAGCACGTATCGAATATCTACCATGATATTCCTGCAACGGCTTTCATCGAATAGGATATCGCTCATTGTACTTTCCCAGCTTCTATCGAAGTTGATTCCCACTAGATATCCGTCACCATTAATCACTGGGCTTCCAGAGTTCCCTCCCGTTGTGTGATTGCTCCCGGAGAAGCAGATAACGAGATCGTCGTTTTCGCCATACACCCCCCAATCGCCATCATTAAGGGCAGAAACAAGGTCTGAGGGGAGATCAAAATCGGGATCACCTGGCTTATATTTTTGGAGGATTCCTCGAGCAGTTGTAGTGGGGTTGTATGTCATCCCATCATGGGGTGATGATCCCTCTACCTTACCGTAAGTTAAACGAAGAGTAGAATTTGCGTCGATCGGAAAAAGACGATCAGGAAAAAGTTCTCGAAGTCCACGAGTATAAGTGGCAGTAGCAGACTCTATCGCTGAAGATGCAGAACGATATCCTGGCGAAATGTTCGTGAAGTAATGAGATCTTTGCTCTAAAATTAGTAGGTAGGCCGGATCGTTTTTCAATTTCGCAAATGCCTTTGACTTGCGTTTCAAAAGAAGAGTTTCTAATTCATCTGGATTGTCGAAAATAGAGTTGTTGAAAAACTTTGATGCATATGCGCTCGAAGAACTCGATGAGTAGAAGTCAGAGGACATCTGCGCGGGAGTTAAAGTTTCAGGGATTAAATCTAGGTAGGTAGAAACGAGATCTCCAAGGAGGCGTTCATCTACGGATGCATCATAGTTACGGGCGTACTCCGAATTGGCTTCTAACAACGAGGCGATTTCGTCGTCTAGTTTGCCTGAAGATTCCAGGTTATCCCAATCATCAATTAGGTTAGCAAAATTGAAGGCGTGAAGTAAAATGTCTGGGCCATAATAGACCAGTTCGATAAACAGAGCCCGCGCCTCTAGATAAGAGAAATAATTAGCATTTGCAGCCTGAATCTGATCAATTGCAGTTAGAAATTGAGGATTAGAAAGCTCGTGGACAGAACGAGATAGAGCCACAGTTCGGGATTGAAATTCAGCTTCCAGGTTGAGCTTTTGTTGCACTGCGTGGAGTTCGACGAGTCCGGTTGTTTGGCCTTTCCACTTCTTCCAAGCGTTAGAAATACTACTTTGCTTAGGTGCGTAAGCAATTCTGAGGGCATCGGAAGATGCTCGAGCCGCGTTTATGATCTTAAGACTCGCATCACGCATCTCAATCCGCATGGGGTTGAGGCGGTCAATAACATGAGTAACTGCATCCGAAGTAAGGTACTGTTCAGTTCGTCCGGGAAAGCCGAAAACCATTGTGAAGTCACCTTCATGCACGCCATCTAAAGAAACTGGAAAGTGGTGAGCGGGGCTGTAGGGCACATTGTCCTCACTGTATTCTGCGGGATTATTTTCAGCAGAAGCGTAGATTCTGAAAACGCTGAAGTCACCAGTGTGTCTAGGCCAAAGCCAGTTGTCTGTATCTCCTCCAAATTTACCTACCGCAGAAGGAGGAGCGCCTACAAGCCTCACATCGTGAAAAGTGCGCTTGGTGATTAAAAAGTGTTGGTTTCCGAAATCAAAGGCAACAACGCCACCCGTTAAATCAGTTCCGTCAGTGTATTCAGCTACAATCTCAGCATAAAGTGCTTGGCGAGCAGCAGCAAGCTCCTCCCCTTCTAATCCATCAAGGGCTAAAGCTACCCTTGCAGAAACATCTTGAATTCTATCAATAAATGTCGCAGTAAGACCCGGATTAGGCAATTCTTCTGTTCTAGACATCGCCCAAAATCCATTTTTTAGGTAATCATGTTCAACCGAGCTGTGAGACTGGATTTGGCTATATCCACAATGATGATTCGTTAGGAGCAATCCTTCTGAACTAACCATCTCAGCAGTACACCCTCCACCGAAATGAACTACAGCATCCTTCAGGCTACTGTGGTTTACACTGTAAATATCTTCCGCTGTAAGACGAAGTCCCATCGCTTGCATATCCCCTTCAAGTGCCTGAAGAAGAGTTGGAATCCACATCCCTTCTTTCGCACCAGCATCCAAAGATGTTAGGCACGCAACAATCCACAACAGAGTGATCTTAAAACTAATTTTCATGCTTCAATTTTATCTATTTTCCTTACTGAACTATCGCTCTTGTATTCCAAACAACATTTCCACGTTCTCCCAATACCTCAACTAAATAAATCCCTGAATTCAGATTTGAAACATCGAGTCTCATTTGGTCTGTAACCTCAAAGGATTGAACAATTCTACCACGTCCATCCCTAACACGACACACGCTATTTTCAGTCACACCGCTAATATTTAAGGTAGCTGTACTTGACATCGGATTGGGAGAAAGACTCCATTCATTCTCAACTGCAAGATCCGACGTAGATAAAGCACAGTTCATGATAGAGATAACAACTGCATCTGTGAATTCACAACCATATGCATTGCTTACTGAAACTCCAACGACAGAAGTCGTAGCCACATCAACATCCGTTTCTAAAAAGTAAAACTGTCCCACCGATCCATCTTGCCACTGATACGTATAGTTACCAACTGGTCCGAAGAAAAACTCACTCTCTCCTGCACACATATCGAAATCTGCACCTAAACTAAACGGGGCAATCCCGACAAAAGGGACTTCTATGTCAAGGTCAATAGAACACCCATTACCATCTATTACTTCAACATTGTACCAACCTGTTTCAGCAACTGGAATATCCTCATCGTTCCAATCAAAACTTTCCGGACCATCCCAATCAATATCCATATCACCAGTTCCACCTGTAATCTCAAGGTCTAAAGATCCACCTGAACCATTATCACAAGACGAAGTCACAACAACATCTAACGCAAGAGGTTCTGGATTGACAATTGTATAGGATCCCGTTAACATTTCTCCTGTGCAGTTTGAAACCATCTCAACATTGTAAACACCAGGTAAAAGACCATCAATACTTATCCCTGAGCCGGTGTATCCGAAAGGGCCGGTCCAAGAGGCATCCCAGTCAAGTCCACCGTAATAAGTGTACATATTAATTGAACCATTTGGATTAAATTCTGTCTCAAGAGCACAACTAATATTTTGTACTGTTGCTGCAAGAACAGGCTCAACTACAGAAGGCTCAACCGTTAATTCCGCAATACCATTTAAACCATGCCATCCATCAATTTGGACAAGCGCTTGAGTTCCTGCTGGCATGCATGATGTATAACAAGTGCTAGAATATCCATTTCCCACTCCACATCCAGCATCGTCATTCGCTCCCATTAAGACAAAACTTGACCAATCTCCACAGTCATCTGCTACCCAAACGGCTATCTGAGTGTCAAAATTTGTACTGTCATTACAAGAGCTGACTTTGTATTTCACCCCAGCTTCTGCTGTGAATGTAGCCCAAACTGAAACACTCGCATCTAACTCGCACCATCCTCCTGGTGTATTACACCCATAAGTTGTCGGTGCTACTTCTGAAAAACTTGATGTCGCCCCCACAGAAGAAATTTGAACAGGTGTTCCATCAGTTAAAACGTTAGCAGCATCACAAGGCATATCATGATCGATCAAATCAATGCCCGCAATATCAATCGTGAAGACATCACCATAACCTTCACCGTCGAAAGATTGGGTGGGCATATCATTAATTAAAACTGTAAAAGCTGAGCCCCCATCGCCATAACTATCAACGTAAATTAAATCAACCTGCGAGCCCGTAGAGACACAAACGAGATCAGATAAGAAAATTTGATTGTCTGCGTACACTAGACCTTCAGAGGCTCCATCCCCATTTCCATCACACCCAACATCCATATTTCCTCCGCTTAAAAGAACAGGGGCAGAACCGCATGTTTGGTCTAAAGGAACTAGCTCCCAGTACATCTCATAAGCCCAGTCATCAGTGCCAATAACGATTTGAACACTCGATTCGCCATCAGCACATTGGGCCGTTAAAACGGCAGAAGAAAACATAGCTAAAGCAATAAATAAAGTAGATGCAAATTTTTTCATGTGTGCAATATACCTTCGCGCAATGCTAATATTACTTTCTCCCGCAAAAACATTAGACCACAATGCACTGGGATGTGATGAACTCGCTAGCTTACCTCTTCACTTGACTGAGGCTTCAGAATTGATGACAGTTCTAAAAGCATACACGACTAATGACCTCATGAAATTCATGAAATTAAGCGAAGATTTAGCTGGAAAAGTGACCGACTGGCATGCAAACTGGTCAACTCATACTTCTGTAGATGACGCGATTCACTCTGAAGCGAAGGCCTGTGCCTTTGCAATGAAAGGGGAGGCATTCAAATTTCTAGACGCACCTTCATTGAGTGACTCTGAGCTCCAGTATGCTCAAAAACATCTCATTGTGCTGAGTGGACTTTACGGAATACTTAGACCTTGTGATTTGATCATGCCTTACAGACTTGAAATGGGACAAACCTTTAAAGTTAATCAAGACCACAAATCACTGAATTCATTTTGGTCTGACGTGTACACTCATGCTTTACCGAAAACACTGGAAAATCTAGATAGTAAAGTAATTCTCAACCTTGCCAGCGACGAATACAGTAAGGTTGTCATTAAAGCAGGAATTGAGGCTGAGATCATCACTTGCACTTTTAAAGAAGAGGGTGAGAATGGTTTTCGAACCGTGAGCACGTTTGCCAAACAAGCTCGTGGCGAGATGGCCAGATTTGTAATTCAAAATCAAATCGAGATGGTGGAAAAATTGAAATCTTTTAACAACCTTCGATACACTTTTAATTGCGACCTTTCGGATTCAAATAACTTTATCTTTACTCGACCTTTAATAAATAAATAATTACTGTAAATGAAATTCACGTACTATCTTCGCGGCGCTGTAGCAATGCTGGTTTTAGTTTCAACTATGCCTAGCTGCTCACAAGCACAACCATCACAAACCCAAAAACTCAGTACCGAAATGGATTCTGTTTCTTATGCTCTTGGAGTATTATTCGCAACCAATATGAAATCCGAAGGGATGACAGATATTAACAGCGAACAACTAGCTAGCGGGTTTTCCGCTGTCATGAACAACACTGCAACTCTCGCACCAGCTGACGCTGACAACATCGTCCGTGAAGCAATGGCGTCTGTCAAAGACAAAGTTTCTGCTGCCGCTAAAGCTGAAGGAGAAGAGTTCCTAGCAGGAAATGCCAAGAAAGATGGCATCTCAGTGACGGAGTCTGGTCTTCAGTATCACCACGATACTGTGGGAACTGGACAAAGCCCAGATGAAAATGACAAAGTAACCGTTCACTATAAAGGGACATTACTCGACGGAACTGAATTCGACTCAAGCTACAAGCGAGGAGAGCCTATTTCTTTCCCACTTAATGGAGTTATCGCAGGTTGGACTGAAGGACTTCAGTTAATGAACGTAGGCGGAAAAACTACTTTCTATATTCCTCAAGAACTTGCCTACGGAGAACGTCCTAATCCAGGTGGACCTATCCCTCCTTATGCAGCTTTAATATTTGAAGTTGAACTCATTGAAGTTGAAACTGTTGCACCGGTTGCTGAGTAACTAGCCCACAACTTTTTAACGTATAGACCATAACTAATGGCGGGGAAATATTCTCCGCCATTTTTTGTTGTTGTAAATTACGACCTGTAAATCATACAAATTTATCGCCATGTTTCCTATCACCAATGACGCTATTGTATTTGGCCTTCTAGCTGTAACGCTTGCAGGAATATTTCATGCAGCGAGTCTCCCTAGATTCAAGAAGTTTTTCACTTTCGTGCCTAGTCTATTGCTGTGCTACTTCATTCCTGCTGCATTTAATTCATTTGGCATTGTAGATGGTGAAACATCAAGTTTATACTTCGTGGCTTCGAGGTATTTACTCCCTGCCAGTCTTGTACTCTTGTGCTTAAGCATAGATTTAAAAGGGATTTACAACTTGGGACCCAAAGCACTAATTATGTTTTTCGCGGCTACGTTCGGGATTGTTATTGGAGGTCCTATTGCCCTTTACATAGTGGGGCAATTCTCTCCTGAGGTGTTTGGCGGTGACGGACCCGAAGCTATGTGGAGAGGACTGTCCACCGTTGCTGGAAGTTGGATTGGTGGGGGAGCCAACCAAGCTGCACTAAAAGAAATTTCGGGCACCTTAGACAAGCAATTCTCTATTATGCTGATCGTAGATGTTTTCGTTGCAAACCTTTGGATGCCATTCCTTTTATACGGAGCGCTTAGATCAAAAGATATCGACAAGTGGCTCAAAGCTGACAGCTCTGCCGTAGACGCTTTAAAAGAAAGAGTAGAGAAATATTCCGCCAGTATTGCAAGAATACCTTCTTTCTCCGACCTCATGGTTATTATAGGTATTGCATTTGGAGCCGTCGCCATTTCACATATCGTTGCAGATACTGCTAGCGTAGGGATTCACGACTGGTTCAAAGGCATACTCGCTTCTAATCCTTCTAGCTTTGTAAAATACCTTTCTTCTTTAGAAAATGGGTTTTTCTGGATCGTCATTGTCGCTACATTTTTAGGTGTTGCTCTCAGCTTCACTAAAGCGAATAAATATGAAGGAGCTGGGGCCAGTAAAGTAGGATCACTGTTCCTTTACATTCTAGTTGCTACTATCGGTATGAAGATGGATGTTGGAGCATTAATTGCAAATTGGTCAACATATTCATCCGCTATAATCATCGGATTAATCTGGATGCTGGTTCACATCACTGTCTTAATTATAGTAGCGAGGATTATTAAAGCTCCATTCTTCTTTGTAGCTGTTGGCTCTCAGGCCAATGTTGGCGGTGCTGCATCAGCTCCAATTGTTGCCAGCGCTTTCTCAACGGCACTGGCTCCTGTTGGAGTTCTTCTAGCTGTCCTTGGATATGCTGTCGGTACTGTAGCTGCAATTGTATGCATGGAATGGATGCATATAATTTCGTAGAGAAGAATAGATCTAACTGAAGAAATGCCCTTTAACTATTTTCTTAGCGTCAAGATATTCCTTGTTTTCAGGGTCAGAACCAACTTGTAGCGGAATACGCTCCACAACATCTATATCCTCAAGATCATCGAATGCTCCCACCTTTTCTGGATTGTTCGTTAATACTTTGATCTTGTGAATTCCCAAATGTCTAATGATTGCGATGGCAGGCTCGAAAGTCCTTCCATCCTCAGGATGTCCAAGGTTAACATTCGCTTCATAGGTATCCTGACCTGCATCCTGTAAATTGTATGCCTTCAGTTTCTCTACCAAACCTATGCCTCTCCCCTCTTGCCTTAGGTAAATAAGCACACCTCCACTTTTTTGTAAAAAAGCCATTGAAAATGCCAATTGATCACCACAATCACACCTTGAAGATCTGAGAACATCTCCTGTCATACACTCACTGTGGATTCTTACCGACACAGCATCGACACCATCTTTTGTGAAACTATCCGAAACTAGAGCCAAATGAGGCATTTCTTCTAAGCCACTATCAAAAGCCAAAATTCTAAATCCACCAAACTTAGTAGGTAGCCTAGATTCAACAAGAAATTTTACCGATGATTCCATATGGACAAAGATACTTCTTAGAGCGATTAACTACGCTTATGAAAAACTCTTCTCTTTAATAAAAAGTGTTATTACGCTACCTAATAACAAGCAAATCCCCGCTAGGACCATTGAATTAATGAGTTGAATGCCTAAGAAGGTATTTCCCAATTGAGCCGACAACCAGTTTATCCCACCTAAAGCTGCAACTATTTGGGGTAACACAATGAACATATTAAAAATACCCATATACACGCCCATTTTCTCTTTTGGGATTTTATCCGAAAGAATAGCATATGGCATGGACAGGATACTTCCCCATGAAATTCCTATTAAAGCAAAACACCATTTTAAATTTGTTGATGATTCTGGCGTAAGGAAAAGCATCCAAATAAACCCAAATCCACCCGCGGCCAAAGACAATGAATGAATTATTTTTCGATTTATTTGCAACCTAGACGTGTAAAATGTCAACACTAAAGCGAACACCATCGAGCTCAATCCATACACTCCCATAGAACTCGACACGGCATTTGCAGCCACATTATAAGCACTATTTAGCACATCAAAATTCACTGCATCAGATGCAGGATAAGGAGCTCCAAACACTGAGCCCGTTAGAGCTGGTGTAGCAGAGGACCACATCGTGAAAAATGCAAACCAACTAAAAAACTGAACTACACCCAGTTGTTTCATCACCTTAGGCATGCTCAATATGTTCTCGTATATTTCTTTTACACCAAATAGCAAACCTGAATTCTTCTTCTTATTAGATAAAAACTCCTCCATATTTTCAGGTGGTGCTTCTGAAGTTTTGAATACAGTAAAGAGTATTGAACTGATAAAAACAAAAGCTCCTATGGCAAAAGCATAGAACACACTCTCTGGGATCTCTCCTTGGGCAGCTTCATTTTTCGCGCCAAGTAAAGTCACAAACCATGGAAGGTTTGAGGCAATCCAAGTACCGATTCCAATAATTAATGTTTGGACTACAAAACCATAAGACCTCTGACTCTCTGGAAGTTTATCCGCGACAAGAGACCTGAAGGGCTCCATACTAATATTGATA
>Ga0308019_10000686_pt1 | contig 20959 bp, 19 predicted proteins | sample Neamet284_FD_203135 | JGI IMG/M metagenome (GOLD analysis project Ga0308019, IMG submission 203135) | Marine microbial communities from water near the shore, Antarctic Ocean - #284 | ecosystem: Environmental > Aquatic > Marine > Unclassified | place: Southern Ocean | collected 2014-10-01 | reverse complement strand
TGCTATATTCGTTGTACAAGCAATCTACTGAGGGAGATGTTACTGGAGGACTTCCCGCAAGTGGAGGAATTGTCGCAATAGCAAAATATCGAGCCTGGAAAAAAATGAAGGGCAAGGATTCAGAAGCGGCAATGGAAGAATACGCAGATATTGTCGATGGCTTATTGGAGCGCTCTGAGCAAATCTCAGAGATCGAATCATGGAATGGTCGTACTGTGCTAATCAGTGGGTCTAGTCGAGGACTTGGACGGGCAATGGCACTACGCTTCGCAGAAGAAGGAGCAAACCTTGTTCTTCTCGGACGTACACTTGATGCTGATGACGGGAAAGGTTCTCTGAATGAGACCGCCGAAATGGTTGAATCCGTTGGTGGTAAAGCAGTAGTGGCAGTTTGTGATGTTCGTAATGATGAGGATGTGATTGCTGCCGTCCAGATAGGAGTTGATGCATTTGGTGGAATCGATGCTGTTATTTGCAATGCTGGTGCGTTATTTATTGCTCCATTTGATGAAACCCCATTGAAGAGATTTGACCTTGTCCATGAAGTAAATATCCGTGCTTCATTTGCCTTGTGTCAAGCGGCATTACCACACCTGCGCAAGAGTGATAATGGCCGAATATTACTGATTTGTCCACCGATTTCATTGGATTCAAAGTGGTATAAGGGAACTGTGGCCTATACAATCTCAAAATTCTCAATGTCGATGCTTGTATTGGGCCTTGCAGAGGAATTATCAAGCGATGGAATATCTGTAAACGGCCTTTGGCCTGCCACTACAATTGATACTGCCGCAGTTAGATACAACGAGGCACTTGGTGGAGCTGAAATGGTCAGACGCAGTAGAATTCCAAAAATAGTTGGAGATGCTGCATTCGTGATAATGAGTAAATCAAGTGAATTTACTGGAAAGTTCCACACCGATGAATCGGTTTTACGAGAAGAAGGCATAGAGGACTTTGATCAGTATGCTGTTGAGCCAGGAATGCCTTTGCAACCTGATTACTACCTTTAGTAAAGCATTTTCAAAATATTGTCAAGGTCATTGAAATCTCATAACTTTGAGTTTTGTACAGTTCGAACATTTACTAGACTTTCATTATATATTATGCCGTTTTACTAAAATTATGGAAGATGAGATTCGTTTTGAACCTCTTCCATCAGAAAAAATAGAGTTGGCACCACCCACACCAACCGTCCGTAAAGAGCGAACCTGGGTTGGTGTGGCAATCATCAGGTTGCTGTCCCTAGCCATTGTAGGTGGAGCGCTTTACTATTCATTTGAAGGCCTAGTGGGCCTGTTCGTATTCTTTATTCTCATTGTGCCTGTCGAGAAATTATTTCCACGCCACAAGGGGCAAAAAGTCCGTAGACCGCTATACAAATTGGATGTTAGTTATGCTCTTTCGTCGCCTTTGTTGAATTTAGTTGCTCTTATTGCTGCGGCAATTGTCGCTATCATTTCATTTGCATGGATACCTGGGCTTCTAATCAGACCTTTAGTGGCAGAGATTCCAGCGCAATGGATGCCGTTTGTTGGTTTTTTAATATTCGATATGATTGGATACTGGACGCACCGGTTCTACCATGAAATTCCAGTTCTATGGAAATTTCATGCGGTACATCATTCCACTGAGCACCTTGATTGGGTAAGTGGATTTAGGGCTCACCCTTTTGATGGAACATTGATTGCACCTGCGTTTATATTCCTAATAGCCGCTGGTTTCAGTCCAGAGATAACTGGAGCATTCGCAATATTCCAAATTATTCTCGGCCTCTTACTACACGCAAATGTAAGATTTAGATTCAGATGGTTGCATCCCTTTTTGGGAACTCCAGAAATGCATCATTGGCACCATAGCAATGAAACAGATGCAATTTGGACAAATTATGGAGCAGCGCTTCCACTGTGGGACCAAGTGTTTGGAACCTATTACATGCCAAAGGACAAGCGCCCAAGCGTGTATGGTATCGATGAACATATTGAGCCCAATATGATTGACCAATTGATGTACCCTCTGGGAAATATTGGAAACCCATTCAACATTTTGCGTCACCCATTCAGATCAATAGGTGTTGGTGTTCGCTTTTATTGGAGAATAATGAAACAAATGAAATGGGTTATTTTCCGTCCAAGAGGAATGAAGCCCCCTATGTAATCACTCGCCTACTTTCGTTTGAAAATAGTTGAAACATAAGGTCTCTCACCACCAACTGGGTTGAGATGATTATGCCTTATTGCTTCTATCAAAGTCCAGTTATCACCAAGTAATTGCACTAACATTTCTTCGTCAAATGTATGTAAATCTAAGCCACAACACTTCTGCGCACCGTCGGTTGAAAAGGTTTCAATAACAGCAAATCCACCACTAGCTATACACGATTCTAAGTTTGAGATATATGATTCTCTTTCCTTTTGATCTAGCAGGAAATGTAGCACTGCTCGGTCATGCCAAATTTCGAAATCTCCTAGTTCTAGAGAACCGGTGATGTTGCCATGAACATAATTTATCTTGTTACCATGACGTTTGGAAAGTATTCGCAATGCCTCTGATGAAATATCTAAGACTGTTACATCATACGAATTTGCAACTAATGTATCGACTAAAGTGGTAGTGCCCGCCCCTACATCGATGATTCTGTTACCATCACATGATGAAATCAAATCCATCGAAACAGCATGCTCCGCCTGGTACCAACCAAGTTTTGTTGTATCGGCATCACTGTATGCAGAATCCCAATGGTTAGCATCGCTTGGAATACGATCACCTCATAGGAATGTTACATCTACTTCCATAGATTCACTGACAGATACACAAACTGGACAATTACAACCCTCAGTAATCAGCCATGCTCTATCATCCATTGAAAGATTAGAGGGTAAATTCACAATGACTTCGAGTTTGGCAATACGGCGTGGATTCGCAGCCATCGATTTTTCAACACTACCATTCATTCCACTAACATCAATTCCCTTAGAATCAGCCCTTATTGCCACGATTGTCATTACACATGTCAGCATTGAAGTAGCTAGTAAATCGGTCGGGGAAAATGATTCACCCTTTCCCTTATTGTCAACTGGTGCATCAGTAATCAGTTGCATCCCTGATGGTCCATGTATTGCAGTGCATCGTAAATCACCATCATATGTTGCCTCTATTCTAACCATTTACTCACCGTCCAGATCTATTTGATGCCCCATGCGGTCTACTTTAGTTTGTAAATAAGCTCTGTTACTGCTACCAACACCGACAACAAGAGGCATTCGTTCAACCACGTTGATTCCATATTTCTCCAACTGTTCAGCCTTGTCAGGATTGTTAGAAAGAAGACATACGTCAGAGACTCCAAGAGTCTCAAGCATAGTACTAGCAATTCTATAATTACGTGCATCAGCAGGCAATCCAAGCATTAAATTGGCCTCTAAGGTATCAGCGCCTTGGTCTTGGAGATGATAGGCTTGAATCTTAGCATGAAGTCCGATTCCACGACCTTCTTGGCGTAAATATAGTACCACCCCCCAACCCCTTTCGGCAATCGCGTGTAATGCCGCATCTAGTTGAGGACCACAATCACAACGCAATGAACCAAAGGCATCTCCAGTCAAACACTCTGAATGTACTCGCATCAATACTGGATCAGGCCCAGCCATCTCGCCCATTACAAGGGCTACGTGGTCAAGACCCGAATCAGACTCATGGAATACCCTGATTCTAAATTCACCATGCTCTGTTGGCAGGCGTGCTTCACTGGGAACCTCATCGACACTCATTCGCACACCTCGATAATGAAGCGGAACTCGCCTGTAGACTTGAGTACATCGACTAGACGGTGCCCCAATCTATCAACCAAAATGGGCATATCGTGCATCGTTTCAGGGTCATCAGCAACGACTAGTAAAACATCACCATCCCCTAAATCAGCAAGTGCTTTTCGTGCCTGACTTACAGGCACAGGGCAATAGTGCCCTAACACGTCCAATTTGTGAGTTGGCTCCACGATTTATGCGAGGGGATAGCCGACTTGAACCCCTCGTACAAGTGAGACTTCATCAATGAAGTGACATATTGGGAAGCATGGCCGGAGGTTCCAAGCCCCTTGTTGAGGAGGTTGAAGATATCTCTTGGGGTGAATTTGGAAAACTCGCTCAAGCCTATCTTAGAATACCCGCCGCGTTATTATTGGTCGAGATGTTCTATTGGTTCATTACTCAACCAGCCAATACACTTGGCCTTATTCAAGAGTCTGAAGCTTGGATTTGGTATCAATTAACTGAATTAATTTATGGCCCAGGTGCTGCCACATTGTCAGAACACAATGGCTGGACAACTCTAGTCACGCTTCGGCATCCGGATTTCTGGGCTGACCAGATCAGACTGTATGTCTCAGATGAATGCGCAGGTGTGCATGAGATGTTATTCATTACTGTCCTCATTATGATGACTTCAGGAGTACCTCAACGACTTCGTATCAAAAGTGCTGTTGTGGCATGTGGAATAGTCTATGTTCTAAATATCGCCAGATTGCTCATGCTTTACCCACTGGCAATATCTGGTTGCGTTGATAATCCTAACCTGATGTCTTGTGAGGCGCCAATGCATGAATTCCACATCTTTTTTTACCAATGGGGTTTCCTGATAATTCTAATTTTGATGTGGCTGGCTTGGTTCAAATGGGTAAATGCTGGAGAACTAATTCGCAAGGAGCAAATGTCCAGTCGTGGAAAATGGAAATTTATCTACCGAAAGAATTGGACTAACCTTCACAAAGCAGCATTAGCAATCTCAATTCTGCTTGTGCTAGGTGCATTCGCGAATATATTGCTTGATGAAGATGCAATGGCTGCTAGGGAAACTGCGGATATGTGTGAATTTTATTCTAGTGTTCAAGGAGATTGTATTGAGGCCAAAGGTGCTTGGGCGAAAGAGATCGACACATCTTGGTCGTTAGCGACATTAGGCCTACTTGGCTTTGCAAGTACAATAATAGCAATCGATAAGCCTGCTAAAGACGAAGAAGAGTAATCACGATTCAATTATTGAAGCCGAGATATCTTTTGAGTTAAATGACCTAACTGCAAGTGAAGCATGCCTGTTGTGAACTTCAACTATTGTGTGGTCATCATTAATGACAATATCACCGACTGATAATTCATTACAATTCAAGGATGAAGTCAATTCGTCCACTATTGCGAATTTAGACATTGAAGTTGTACCGATTCTGATAGGAACCATGCCAAAGACATCTGCTGCTTCAGCGTTATCTTCCTGCTTGCGCACGGGGTCACGAGAAACGCCTTCAGGCAGTTCAGGGGCCTCACAGGCAATAATGTCCAGAGAATGTGTTGCAATGATCTTGTTCATTTGAGGAATATCATCTCTTCCAACAAGAACCCAAGCTTCTCCTTTCCGGCCAATTCGACCAGTTCTTCCAATTCGGTGAACATAACTGTCTACATCATCTGGCACATCATAATTGATGACCATAGTGATTCCATCTACATCTATACCTCGTGCTGCAACATCAGTTGCAATCAAAATACTGGAATCGCCTGCTTTGAAATTAGTAATGATTTTCTCTCTCTGGTTCTGTGACAGGTCACCATGTATACCTTCAACATCAAATCGGTGCTTTTTTAGTCGCTCTACAAGTAAATCCACCATTCTCTTGGTATTGGCAAAGATGATTGTTTGGTCAACTTCATTCATACCAGAAAGAAGGCGCCCAACAACCCAGAGTTTGTTTGCTCTACCGATTCTGACACTGTACTGGTCGATTGGAGGGATATCCAATTTCTCAGAGTTAGTCAAAACGAATTCTGGTTCGTTCATGAAATCGTTAGCAGCATCGATAATCTCCTGAGGGAATGTCGCTGAAAACAAAAGTGTCTGCTTTCTGGCAGTCATTCGCTCTACTACCCACATGATATCTGGGAAGAATCCCATGTCCAACATGCGGTCGGCTTCATCGAGAATGAATAGTCCAGGCTTAGACAAATCAATATGACCACGTTCGGTCATATCCATCACACGCCCAGGTGTACCAACAATCAGGTCTACACCTTGTTTCAAAGAACGTGCTTGCTTTTCCAAGTCGGTACCGCCATATACGGTTTGGATTTTGATACCAGCATTACCCTGAAGCAGAGATAGTTCTTCTGCTACTTGGTTAGCTAACTCTCGAGTTGGAGTCAAGATAAGTGCTTGTAATTCACCAGTTGGCTGGCAAGAGTTCAGGGCAGGAAGACCAAATGCGGCGGTCTTTCCAGAACCAGTTCTTGCTTGACCAATGACATCTTTGCCAGTAAGTGCAATAGGAATGGTCTCTTTTTGAACTTCGGTAGAAAACTCCCAGCCTAGACTTACAAGACCTGCTTGTAATTCATCTTTAAGATCCCATGCGGAAAATGGAGTTGTAGTAAACATTTGTGGCCCTCAGTCCGTCCATTACCAAATTAGGCCACCGGACGGGGAGTGACCTCAGGTTAGATCAGAAGCTTTCGCTATCTTTTGCCTCAGCCTTGAGAATACCCACCCAATACTTGAGTGCGTTTTCGCGGTTGAGAGGTTTCTGCATCTGACGAACATGCTCTAGAATATACTGTCTAAACTTCAGAGACTTGGTTCGGTTTACACCCTTTGGTGTGACTCCGTCCCACATGTCATTAAACTGCTTTACTTTATCATTGAATGGTTCCTCAGTCATCAGTTCAACTCCTTAAGCGATTCGCCGACCGACAAGCACCTATTAACCATGCCGCGGGTCATCATCTTCCGCAGTAGGTGGTGCAAGGGCTTCCAATCCAACGGTTTGGCCTTGAGACTCTGCTATTTCACGGTCAATCTGTGGGACCTTCGGTGTAGGAGCCAAGTAGGCGTTCTTTTGTGCCTCAGTACCTTCAACTTGAGTATCGAATGACATTTGTTTGAGTTCAGCGATGATCTTTTCATCAGTTTCTTCACGCAATAATGCATTACAATGATTGCGGAGAATTTCATCACCCAACAATCTAGGTAGAATCTTTACACATGCTAACCGCACATTTGCATTCTTATGTGCGCAACCTGCTAGAACCAAGTCTTTAGCACGGCCATTATCTGTATCTAGAACTTCTATGCACTTTATTGCTGAAAGCATTACTTTGGAATCTGAATCAAGAATCGCTCTTTCTGCAAGTATTGTTGCAATACGCTGTTCCCGATGTGCCAGAGGAACAAGACACTTTGAAGCCTGTCTGCGTGTTTCCACATCTACATCATCAAGCGCCCAGCCAATCAGGTCCCAAGCTGCTGCTCCACCTTTTCCTAGGACTTTACGTAATAGTCCAGCAGCATTCCTTCGTAATTCTAAGGAATCTTCTTGTAATAATTCGTCAATATGATCGCATGCTACATCAGGCCAGGTTTGGCATAAGCCACCTAGTCCAGAAAAAGCAGCATCTCTCCTAGTTCGTTTTTCGTGGCGTAATTCGAAAGACAGGGTGCTTTCGGTAGCTGAAGGGAAAATAGGTACAACTCGTTTTAGACAATCACTGGCCGCTAGTCGTACAGATGCATCCTTATCATCAAGCAAAACAGAAAGATGATCAAACAACTCATCAGGGCAAGTTTCTGCAACTGAAGGGAGTGCGGAAAGTCCAGCAATTCTTACTTCCACCTCATCATGCACCAAACTATCAAGAAGAATAGAGTGACCTTGATGGGCCAATACGCCAGAAAGTATTGATAATGCCTTTATTCCATCTAAACGAGTCATTTGGTAATCCTTTTCTTTCCAACCAACCCTGTATGTCTCAATTTCACCAGTGGCTAGCGGAATGACTGCCTGTTGCGGAATTGCCATCCATGGTCCTTCTTCTACATCGCTACGCTTACTCCTACGTTGGCCTCCACCTACATTGATTGGACGGCCTGTCCGGGGGTCACGCGCTATGTATTCTCTTGACATCTCGAACCGGGCATAACCCCCTAGGACATGAACCCTCCTCTTTTTGATGTAACTTCTGTACACAATTATCAAACCCTTAATGCACGCACGGGTGTGTATGCGTAGAGGGCTTTGGGCGGTTATTATCGCTACCCTGTTCCTTTTACAACCATGGATAACAACTAGTCAAGACTTATTTGACAACAAAACATCTCAATCATACAATGAAGACCAAGTCTTCAACCAGACTGGATTTTATGAAGATGGAGTCTACACTACCCCAGATGGGGAATCTCATGTTAACAGACCACACATTCAGTGGACTACACCCAACCTAGGGCTAGTCGGAATAAAAACGGGAGCCTGTTCGGTTGCAATCGAATCATTGAATGAAGTTTGGCTATTGGGCGGCAGAGCAGACCCAAACCCCACTCAAAGTGGGGATGAAATGCCATCTGATATGGTAGAACGATTGGATAATGCAAACAAAACATGGCTTCCAGCACAGACAAACATGCCATTTACCCAGCAATATTGTGAGGCTGAAATTGTTGGAGACAAGATATATGTTGTCGGGGATTGGTTAAGAAACTCCAACCCGGCAGAATTACCGACTGGCAGGGTTCAGATCTACAATCTTTCAAACGGCACTTGGTTTAACGGTTCATCAATGCCCTCTGGCAATGAAAGAGGACTGGGTGGAATGGCAGAAAAGAATGGGTATCTGTATTATGCGGGCGGTGTTCGTAATACTGCAGGAACAGACGCGACAAATCGAACGTACCGATATGATACTGCCAATAATCAGTGGACTAGAATGGCGGATATGAATCAACCACGTGCATCCTTTGAACTGATTAATTTCCATGGCCAATTATATGCGATGGGGGGATTCCAAGGGACGCAATCATGGAACCGACAAGCACTGGACTACGTAGAAAGATATGACTCAGCCTCGGATACTTGGACAAATCTCTCAGCCCTTCCTAAAGCAATGTTCGGTTGGGGTGGCACTGTGCTTAATGATGAAATCGTATTAGTCGGTGGATTCAGTGGTGGAACTAAGAAATCTGTTTACCATTGGAATCCAATTGAAGATACTTGGTCTGCAGGCAATGACATCGGGGCACCTGGGCACTTTGATCTAGAAGTTGAGGAGATAAACGGAAGTATCGTTTGGGCATCAGGAGACATGTCCACCTACCCCTATAGTTCATGGTCACAGATGTTTTCTGCAGAAACTGAATATCAGAACGCTACAGATTTGCATTCTGGCTGGATTACATCTCCGATTATTGATTTGCGACCCAATGCAAATGCCAGAGCGACACCTGTTCAATTTGAGTTACTAGGAGCCAATACACCAGGTGGGGAATTAAGTTTCCAATTCAGAGCAAATTCTGATGCAATCTCGCTAGCGGGAAGTGAATGGATTGGTAGTGATGGAACAATAAACACAACATATCCAATCGGAATTACTGATCTTGACCTTGACGATTATGCTGACTTCATTCAATACCGGATTAAAATGTCAGTAATGGATTTGTCCAATTGGGATGAACCGGATTTAGATTCCATCTCAATCAGAGCAGAACATGCTGCTTTCACCTCTGCCATACCAACAGCACTCCATCCGAGGGCTGAAACTGTGAGCATACAGACTAGCCATGACATCATTGCTGCTGGAGAGATGTACATCTCATTGGCAGCTTGTGATTCCGCTGGCGCAGTAAGTGGCCCATGGTCTAAATTGTCTCATGATGGAACTGTGTTTACTGAAACTGACACTCAAGGCCTATTCATTCAGAGCACTGGAAATATCAATAACTCCAATCTAGGTGAAACAATAATCGATTGGACATTCGATTTGAGTGACTTAACTGGAATTCCATATCTGTGCACCAAGGTCGGGTCCATTGGCGCAGAAAGTACTGAATTTAGTTATGCTTCAGCAATACAAATAGACGACATACTGGAAGTTAGTATTACTGATTTGGGTCAATTTGAAAGTGGCGATGCAATCACTGGAGGAATTCCTCTAAGCATAGGCTTGAAACATGTATTCCCTTCTTCGGGCATGACACTTTCCAGCGGCAACATACAAGCTAGAATTATATTCAACATACAGGGTATTGACCCAATAATAAATAATTACACCACGTGGGTAAATCAGACGACTCCGTGGACTAATCTAACTATTGGACAACTCGATATTATACCATGGACATTGCCAAGTGACATATCAGGTCAGGTGGAGATTTTATTAGAATCTAGAAGTGACCAATCGTTTCAAATGCAGAGTAATTCAAATACATCTTGGCTCATTTTAGATAATGATAACCCTGTGATTATTTCAAGCACTCCAACTCAAGGAAGTTATGTTAACAGTGTAGAGGACAGAGAATTATCCCTTTTAATTGCAGATACATCAGGTTTTATTTCCGAAGAAATGAACCTTGAAATTTGGATTCAAGGATTAGATGATGGAGCGGATGGGAGTTTCCCTGACGCCACAGCACAAGAGGAAGAATACCGAATAATAAACCATACTTTAGAAAATAATGGAAGTCTGTGGTGGTTTAACGCTACTCATTCTGATGACATGAATTCGGACCATGACTTGGTATACCTGAGAATTATTGGCTCAGATATTGTTGGAAGTACCGCTCAAAACAATACCATTTGGTGGCAAACTCGTGATGCACAAAATTCAGTAATTGAATCATTATCAAATGAAGAACAAGTGCAGTTTTGGGAGGTATCTAGAGACATTACTTGGGATATTACAATTAGTGATGCTAATGCAATCTCGGACGTAATGTCCTTACAAATCGAATTAGGTGGCGATTCAGAATTTGGTATTTCATACGCTGTAGCAGATTCGACTTGCTCTTCACTCGATTCCCGAATAGATTCAGACAGAACGTTGTGCAGTCAGTCATATGAGGGCGATAATATAGTTGTCTCAGTTACACTCTTTGCAGGATGGAACGTCGAGAGATCTGCACTAAACGAAGGAATGGTAGAAATTTTTATCGAAGATTTGGATGGCATTGGTAAGACAACATACCATAATTTGTGGATTTTCTCTGAGGACTTCGATTTCAACATTGATATGGCAGAGGATATTTCAGGACCAGTAACTGGACTGATTAACAATGATAGCATAGTGGTTACAGGGGATGAAATACGATTGACTGGAAACATGACACATTCCCTTTCAGGACTACCTTACCAAGGGGATTTGTCTGTCACTTGGTGGGGTCTATTGCAAGGCCAAAGTTGGTTTGGAGCCGGTACAATATCAGTGGTTGATGGCATAGTCAATACTTCGATTCCAATGCCTAGTACTGGCGGTATTCTCGATATGAGTGTCGCCTACATGGATCCTCTGGAAACTCGAACACTCGGAGTCTATGAGGCACCCATATTCAGAGTAGATGCAGGCGCACCTATCATTATGGAATCTGGCACTGATGGTTATTCAAGGTACCATCTAGATAGTATTGGAATCGGAGTTAATATTGTAGAAGAGGTTTCTTGGAACAATGAATTGGATTTGACTTGCCAAATTTCTTCGACTGATTTCGACTGGCCTCCAATTACAATTTCAATGATTCCAGCTACTGTATTCCAGGGTAAGACATTATTCTCTTTCTTGTTTGATTTTTCACAACAAGGTGACCCTTCACTACTATCTCCTGAAGCATATATTTATTGTTGGGCGGCTGGAAAAGATGATGCTGGTTGGGATTTGATAAGTTCTACCGAAGATTCATTAATTGATCCGTGGTTAACAATACCCTTGTCCACAGAAGGCCCCAATCTAGAATTGTTTGAGGTGAAATTAACAGGAGAACCTGAGCCTGGGAATGCGATAAAGGTTGAAATTTCAGTACTGAATAGTGGTGAAAGCCTTCAAGATTCTTTTAACATTACAGTATACACAACTTCCAATGATGAAAGATTACTAGTCGGACGTTACTCACAATCTCAAATCTCTGGTGGACAAGGAATTACCAAATTTGTATCAGTAACTGTTCCAGAAGACGATTGGACATTGGAAGTTATTGTTGATGAGGAGCAGAATATTTGGGAACTAAATGAAGACGACAATTCATTCTACAAGGAGTATGATGCCCCTGAAGAATTCAATATTAGTTTGTACATGGGAATTGGTTCAGGTATAATTGCCCTATTCGCACTTGGAGTTATTCTCAAGCGAAGATCAGGTGATGAATTATTGCAATTACCAAAGAAAATGCCATCACTAGATGAATTGCCAAGATCAGGGCCACCTGAAGCCGATAAGAGTAAAAAACCACCTTCTACAAAGCCAAAGAAAGGCCCACCTCCGAAACCCAAAGCGGAATATATCCCGGTCAATGACCCCGTGCCTAACATTACTGAGGCTATGTCTAAGTTATCATTGGATAGTTTGCCAGGGAAAAGTAATCCACAGCCTGAAAAGGTTGCTTCGTTTGAATACTTACCAGGCGGGGGAGAATATGAGTATCTGGGAGAAGGGACATTTTACTCTGGTGAAAACATCGGAAGATGGAAACTTGAAGACGATGGAACTTTCACAAAGGTGGCGTGAATACTGTGACGTCTGAAAGTGAAGACATCAAGCGTGTTCTAGCGATTTGCTTTCGAATGGATGACTCTCAGACCGCTGATGATTTGGAACGAATACTTTCGTTTGACATGGGCTGGGTGGACACAGAGACGGCACATGATGCGGTCAGAGCACTAATTTTCGCAGGATGGATCAAGGATGACGATGGAATCTTATCACCAAATTGTAATCTTAGAGATATTCGTGCCCCACTTGGATGGCAACCAAGGCCATCGCGATTGACGGACCCTTCGGTAAATGAGATGCATGTTGCAGAGCAACCCCCAATTCAAATTCCCCCACAACCAGTAATCAAGCCCAAAGAAGAAGTTATTGGTGTAGATCCTCGGGCAAGAATAGAGAAACGATTAATTCGGTTTATTGCAAAACAGGCTGGCCTTGATAGTGCTGAAGTCCAACGCAGAGCTGAAAGGAAGGTCAAGGCATTACGGTATTGTACAACGTGGTTAGCATTGTGCCTAATCAGCAGGGAGCAAGATCTCGAAATGAATGCTATTATCGATTCACTCTCTTCCTGATGTATTTTCTGCCATGATTAACAGCACTGGTAGAACTATTATCGAAAGTAGTAGTGAGAAAGTCACAGTTAGCGCTGTGACAAGGCCAAATTGTTGTACTACGGGCATTGGTGAAAATATCAAAACTAGGAATCCCAAAGCCGTTGTTCCGGCAGATAATACAAGTGCGACACCTGTTGTGGAAATTGTCTCTTCTAGTGCTTCCCAAACATCGGCAGTTCTTGCTCTCTCTGCTTCAAACCTACGCCACATATGAATGGAATAATCAATACCAATTCCTAGTGAGAGAGCTGTAACCATCACCGTCAATACATTCCATTTGAGCGATAGAAGTACCATTGAACCAACAACCCATAGTGTGGCCAGCACAACTGGTGTGAGGACTATCATAGCAGGAACTGCTCTCCTGGTTAAGAGAATTAAAACTACAAAGGAAACTCCAAATGAAATTGCTGTTGAAGACAATTGAGAAGTATTCAATCCATCGAGTACGTTTTGTAAGGCAACTAAGTCACCTGTAACATAAATCTTAGCAGAACCAGACAATTCACTTCGCATTTTGCCATTATCATTTTCAGAACCCAATTCCTCTTCAAACCATTTGACTACTCGGCTGGTTTCACTCGAAGTAGATGCATCAACTCGAACTTCAATACGAATATGCAGAATCCTTTCTTCATCTAGATGGACAGTATTTGCAATACGGTCAGACCATGAATCACCCGTAAATGGGTCTGCTGTTGAGGCGTTTGAAGAGAGATTAGCAAAGGCAGCTCCTAAATCGAAATCTACAGAATTGCCACGACGAAGGTCGCCACCAGTAATCACTAACCCATATTCTTCACCAAACTGAACATCATTATCTACCGCATCATACAGAACTTTGTACGGTCCTTCGTAAGATGGGATGGAATCGGTCCCACCACCACCTACTACATCGTGATTATTTGCTAAATCATAATGGAGACCTCGCATTTCGTTGAGCAAGATGAAATCAGAATCAATTTCACCACCTGAGGATGTTGGTTCCATCATAACATAAACAACTTTCCAGCCCGCACTTTCGTAACTTGAATCAAGTTGATTTCTCACTTCCATTATTTCCATGTCATCATCCAAGAAATCTGTAAGGTCAAACTCGGTTTCCAAACCCATTGCTCCAATTATTGAAGCACCTGAAATAATTAGCGCTGTAATGAATACTATGGCTTGTTGCGATCTTTGTAAGTCAACCAATTTCTTTGACAATCGAGGCATTCGTATTGGGTCGGCAGGAATTGTTTTTCCGGATGAATCCAAGACAACATGCAATGCTCCAACAACGATTGTAGCATTGAGGAATGCTGAGATTACACCTACTGCTAATGCGATTCCAAATGTTTGGAGTGGTGGTAATGGGGAAACAATATTTGCAAGGAATGCTGCAACTGTTGTGATAACCGCTAAACCAAGAGGAGTTGAAAGACGCGCACATGAGGCTAACCAAGATTCAGCGGCATCCTCTATCTCACTTCTAAACGCATTATACCTTCTTTGCAGATGAATGGAGTAGTCGATACCAAGTCCCAGTACCAAAGGAGCTACAGCCACTTCTAATGCCGTAAACCTAGCACCCGCAAGATTTAGCAGTCCGTAAGTCCAGATAAGAGCGAATGAGAGTCCTACCAGAGGAAATACTACGCCTTTGACACTGCGGAATGAGATGGCTAGCAGAACTACTACAACCAATACTGCCAATAGAATTAGAGTTGCAAGATTGTCGAATGTACCTTCATCGATATCATGCGATATTAAATCGAGTGAAGCCACACCGTAATTCAATTCAGATTCGGCACTTAATTCATGGAATAAATCCCGGAGTTGATTTTCTTTCACTTTACGCTCTTCTGTGGAGATATCTGGGTCGATTTCCAAAATCCAGAGAGTCGATGACGCCGTAACTATTGCAGACCCCTCTAGGCCATCAGTTTCAATCCAAAGACAGATTTCAGCACCGTCAAAATCAGTGTTGAGCATTCCATCGAGAATAAATTGGGACACTTCACGCTGTTTCGAGACATCACCTGGGCAATCGGATTCATCAACATCGATTACCAAATTTAGCATTTCTTCCCAACTTTCGACCTCTGATAACTGGGTACCATTCGCCTCTTCATCCAATGCTAATTGAAGGATTGATGGCGCGGTAATCCAGTTTTCAACTACATCTTGCAAACTACTACTTTTGTTCTGGACACGCTGAAGATGATTATCCATCAAGTTAAGCGATTCCATATCCAATACATTGCCGCCTCCATCCCTAGTGACATGTACAAACATTGGACGTGTTTCATTTGTAAAGTGCGAACTGATTCGTTCCTGCGCCTCAGAAGATTCTGAATCCGGTGCGAAATCTGCCAAATCGGTATGGAATGATGGTGTATCTACAAATGCCAAATCTACGACTAAGCCTGCTGTTAAGATAACTGAAGCGATGAGTATGGGCCAAGAATATTTCTTGAATGTAGCCGAGTGGCCCCGCAACCTATCCTCTAATTGGTTGGCACTCACATGCGTTGGGGGCGCGATTCAGTACTAAAGCAAAAGGGTCTTAAAGTCACTAATCGACCGATTATTCTCCATAGCGCCTACGGCGATTTGCCTAATCTAAAGCCAAAGGTTCATGAACGCGGGGATGGACGCCAGCATCGGTCACTATGCCAGTCAAGGTCCTCGCCCGCGATGCCAATGAACTCCGTGTTCGATTTATTGGCGAGTCTCATACCTCTCTACAGATACTCAGAGAGCGATTAAATAGCGACAAAGGGGTCGACTATGCGAACTATTTCCCTGGTCATCCTGACCTTGATGAACCAGAGTTCTTTATCCGCACAAACAAGAAAATAGATCCTGCGGTTCTTCTCAAGAAGTTACTCGGCGATATCAAAGGCGACTTCTCTGCTCTAAACATTTGAGATGTGTTAACACATGTCTGCAGAGGATAACCTCGCCAATTCAATTGGCTTAACAGGATTTGGTGTTGGTTCTGAAGGCATTGGTGGAGTACTAAAGGCAAGAGTTGCTGATTTCAGAGTTGAAGAAATTTCAACAAAGATTAGTTTGGACCCAAAAGGTCGCTTTACTGCTGCAAATGTCACTTTAACAAACTGGGAAACTAACCGGTTCATTTCCAAACTAGCTTCGGCTTGTGGAATATCTCGTAATCGTATATTCTTCTCAGGCACCAAAGATAAGAGAGCAGTGACACGGCAAGTGTTCATTATCGATGCTCCACAAAAGAGAGTCGCTCAAGTAAAGATGCCCGATGTTGAGATTGACATTATTGGTCGAACTCACCAAAAACTTGGCTTCGGAAATCACAGAGGAAATAAATTCACCATTATTGCTAGAGGCTGCTGCCACCCAGACGGTAGCCCGATGACTGAGGATGAAGCGATGGAACGAATTGCCGTAATCGAGGCCTCGATGAAAGAGAATCTCGGACAGGGATTGTTTCCCAATTGGATTGGACCGCAGCGATTTGGTGCCGGACGCCCGGTTACACCGGTTGTTGGCCGTCATGTAATCACCAATGATTGGGAAGGTGCAGTCATGGCTTACCTTAGTATGGAAGGGGATGAGAATGACGATGTTGCAAGTTTCAGAAAACATGTTCGTGACAATGGTATCACTGAAGAGGCAATGGAGATAATTCCAAACTGGCTTGGATTTGAACGAGATATGCTGAGGCATCTTTTAGCAAATCCTGAAGATTGGATTGGTGCATTCCGCAAACTTCCAAACAATCTACAATTAATGACGGTACATTCTTTGCAATCTGTTGCATTTAATCTAACAATAAAAGCTCGAATTGATGCTGGAATCTCTCTCTCAAGCCCAGTAGAAGGAGATCTAGTTGGGAGAGTTGATGAAAATGGTCAACTTGAAACTACATCGATGGTAGCAGTTGAGGAGAGAACATTGAACCGAATTTCACGAAACTGTATTCTTGGCAGACTTGTCGTCACCGGCCAATTGCCAGGTGCAAGTGTTATTCGACCTGAAGGAAGGTCTGGTGAAATCGAGCAATCGGTACTTGAAGAGATGGGACTTTCTGAAACTACATGGGAAGTGGAAAGGATTGGAAGATTAACCACCAAAGGAACACGCCGACCGCTTGTCACCACATTTAGTGAATTCTTGTATGAGCCCGTTGCGATCGCAGGAGGCGAGACGATGGGTGAAAAGTGGAATGGTGGTGTTAGGGATGGAGAATTGTGGCATCCCGAAGGAGCATGTATCCGATTTAGATTCACTTTACCATCTGGAAGTTATGCAACAACTCTGCTTAGAGAGTTTATGCGAACGCCGCTGCATCAACTTTGAATTGAATTATACGCTGCTGCGTAAAAAAATACTATTTTACTTCAAAGAAGGCCCATCGATAGAACTTCGATTTCGCCAGTACCGTGGATTGCACGCATATTTTCTTCGAAGATATCTGAAAGACCAGAACCATCATTCATAACGACATGGACTTGAATGAACTTAAGCCCAAATGCTAGTGGCTTAGTTTCACAAAGTTGGACATCGTATACATCGTCCTTTAGTGCGATAATTAGTGCTGCAATGTCATCTGCTGAGACGTCTTCAACGTCAGAGGCAGGCATGACCTTGTAAGTTAGTGCAACCATTCCCATAGAAATCACCAATTGAGTTCAAGGACCCTGGAATCCACAGCTACAAACGTAAGTAACACCTTGATTTCGACATCGAGGGCTGCGACCAATAGGTTCAGCACATGAAGGGCAGGGGAAAGAGGTAGATCCTTTGTCCACTAATGGGACTCCGGAAGATGTGCAGACGGTCGCTCGGTCAGTCATGATATTACACCTCAGTGCAACACGGCCACTACCTCCTCCTCTTTATCCTTGCGCGACCATGAAGTTCATCTATCGATTACCTCGAGCGTACCTTTTCTACCAGTTGAAACTATTATTTCACCATTTCTCGAACGGCACCAACCGTTCTCAATTCGTATTATGTCGCCCGCTTTTACCTGTTTAACCTGGTCTCCCCAAAGCACAATTCCCACCAATCCAGTTTCATCTCTACCACATGCTGCAGCGAGAGAACCGGTATAGTTCGGCGAATTAACCAAGCGCCGAGGATACCGGCGTAATACAACCAATTCTAGGCGTTGAATTTGTTGGTTGGGAACTAAATCAATTACACGCTGCCTCGTACTTCTAGAAATTGGAGGTTTGTGCTGGTATTTCATAGCGGATAATATGGATTTAGTCCGCTGGTCTTTTTCTTCAACTACTGGCTTATGCTTTGTTGGCATGAATCAAAGTGGATTGCCCTAACGGTAATCAATGATTCCTACACTCAGAACGAATGTGAAAATTATTCTTCGGGAGCACTTTTCTTACGAATACTGAAAGTCGGCTTGACTGGCTCTACATCACCCAATGGATCAGGCCCACCTTTCCTTGATTCCAATGCCAACTCAAATGCAGGTCTAATCAGCCAATCTGGACCTCTTTTTGGTGTATGGAATTTGCAGACTAGGTATACTTCGGAGGAGGAGTTTCTGCTTGCCATAGGTGAAAATCTCTTGACTACTTGGAAGTGCGGTCGCACAAGTTCAATCATTTCTTCAACCCCGACTCCCTGAAACAGTTTGGTCACGAAATGCCCGCCATATTTGAGAATTGGAAGAGCAAAATCAAACACATCGGCAACCAGCATCAATGACACGGCTTGATCAATGTCCCATTTCCCAGTAATATTGGGCGATATATCCGAGATGACAACATCGATTACTTGGGTATCTATTGCATCGAGCACAATTTGTTGAGCGAATGGGTCGGTAATATCCCCTACAATCAGATTAGCGCCTTCAACCGGTACGCAGGATTTGAGGTCAACACCCACAACTTTGCCCTTCGAGCCCACTAATTCAACAGCGACCTGAGCCCAACCTCCGGGGTGGCAACCAACATCGAGAACACTGTCTGCGTGTTCCATGACCTTGTGTCTGTCTTGGATTTGCTTTAATTTGAAAGCTGAGCGTGCTCTATAGCCACTAGCCTTGGCTTGCTTACGCCAAGAATCACGTTGATGGTTCATAACCCAGCGGTCAACCATAGCACACCCTCAAACCAATCGGGGAAGCATCCCCATGATAACTTCATGGACGAGTTAGGCCGCCAACGATTCAATGCGACAGTTGATGGCCGTACTCGTTCTGGCATTGTGCCTCACATCAACAACCGCTGTTGTTGCAGAAGAAAGTATGGAACAACATTGGTTAAAACGTACTATTCTTGTGGAAGAGAGAACTGCAATCTGGTGCCCCTCTTGTGCCGAGATTGACCCCGAATTATCGACGGTTGCAAAATCCCATGGTGCTCGAACAGCAATAGTTGGTTTGCATATCGATGATGCTTTTGAAAATAATGCTAGCCTCGCTAGAATCGAATATCAAATGCAAACTGATGCCACTGAATATGGAACGCCAACGTTTTTCGTCGATGGAATGAAAACAGCAGAGGGTTATGATTCTTGGACTGATGTCCAAAAACGAATTCTCACCCAAGAAAGTTCTCGCCAAGCACCTGAAGATATTGCGATGACATTAATTGGTCAGGATGTTGAGATTACACCACCTGATTACGGCCAACTTACTGTGATGATATTAGAACATGGGAAAAAGGTACCAACAGGTGACGATAACCCAGGCGAGGAGACTCGTGATCGTGTCCTAGTAGGCATGAAAGTCGTCGATTCAATGAATAACACATCAATTTATGGAGATTTGCAACTCCCTGAATTTTGGTCAATAATTTTAGTTCACGAACCTATCGAAGGCGGAGAGCCGTATGGAGTGGTAGAGATAAGCAATCAAATTTGGGAAATATATGAAGATGACAATTTACTTCAAATTCTAGCCACCTGTATTTTGCTTGGAGCATTATTAGTATTCATACCGGTAAAGAAGTTCCAGAATAAGGAAGAAGAGTGAAACATTATCTTCTAATCAGCATAATAACCTGCTTTTTTATCACTTTAAGGTCAAAAACGCACAAACCGACCAAACAATTGAAAAGGTTGGAGTGTTATGTGTTACCATGGAACCAACACACGATACCGCTGAAGAATGGGACCACAAGAGTACAAAACCATGGATGGTAGAGTATACCGTCGAAGTAGATGAAGAAAGTAATAGGCATCTTTCACTGATTAGAGCAGATGATATGGCTGATGTACACCACCGTCTTCTTAGTGAATTAAGGAAGGCATACCAAACCAGTTCGAAAGTTGACGTTACTGTCCACCGCATCGAGCCGGTTACTACCAATACTGATGCCCTATACTTTGAGGGAATATATGCGCCTTGATCAGTTTGAAGTGTAAGTGATAACTATATTTTGGCCATCCGCTAGAAGTAGATTCTGATAATCCGTATTTACTTCTCCGTTAACTGTCATCTCAATTGAACCATCACGATTGTCAAAAATACCGGTTTCATCGAAATGCTTGCCCCATACATCGAAGAACACTTCCAAAGGTACTTCCTCAACTGTGTGCCCTTCAACATGTATCTTCCCAGATGTATCGTGTGTGTGAGTCATATGCATGGCTTCGGGACAAGTTGTGGTATCGGTGCCTGTGCCCTCTGGAATACTATATTCATCTCCATCGATAATAATAGTCAGATATGGATGGAAATGCATTGCAACATCATGTGTGGTCAAACACTCAGATCCGAGAGGGTGCATTTCATCGGCTGAACTAATCAAAGGTTCAACCGGAGTGTCATCCAGGGGTTCAGCATTAGATTCTGAGTCTCCAATCATATTGATTACGCCTTCATACTCAAGAAGCCCAACC
>Ga0308019_10000685_pt1 | contig 20980 bp, 12 predicted proteins | sample Neamet284_FD_203135 | JGI IMG/M metagenome (GOLD analysis project Ga0308019, IMG submission 203135) | Marine microbial communities from water near the shore, Antarctic Ocean - #284 | ecosystem: Environmental > Aquatic > Marine > Unclassified | place: Southern Ocean | collected 2014-10-01 | reverse complement strand
CCTCTGAATCAGAACAAAACGAAGACGCAGATCTGCTGGAATTACTTGTTGTTCCTGTCCTAGATGATGGCCCTCTGCTTGCTCTTGATACCGAAACTGATGGTATGATTGTTGAGATGGAAAATCCAGTCGCAATTATCGATGATGAAGAATTGAGTTTGTCTGCCTCGCTCGAAGCGAAAAACGAATCAGGTGAAGGTAGCTCCCGTCTTAATCGTCGTATGAAGAGGAAGCAACAGCGCGAAATTACCGACATGGTGAACTCGATAAATACATCACTTCCGCCCCTTCCATCACTTCCACCCCTTCCTCTTTTGGTGCCTGAACCAGCTCCTTTACTGGCAGAACTGGCAGAACTGACAGAGATGAGCTCATTACCATTGCTGCCTTTACCAATTGGAAGTTTACCACCGCTTCCGGGCTTCCCTGCTTTACCAATAATTGCACCACCACAGCGAGATGTGGTGTGCCATGAATGTGCGGCAAAATTCACTGTAAAGGACATGACACTCACCCGGGTTGACTGTCCAATTTGTTCAGTGAAAGTAGATTGTTGAGGTTATATTATGTGTGGTATTTTTGCTTACTTAGGTCCTCGTCAAGCCTCGACAGTACTGGTTGATGGCTTGCGGCGACTCGAATACCGTGGATATGATTCAACCGGTATTGCGGTGAAAGATGGAGCAATTCAAATTCATAAGAAAGTCGGCAAAGTCGGTGATTTGGAAACGATATTACCAACTGAAGTCCCAGGGAATATCGGAATTGCACACACTCGATGGGCTACACACGGTATAGTGAATGATTCGAATGCTCACCCACATCAATCTGCGAATGGAAAAGTCGTTATTGTCCATAATGGAATTATCGAAAACACCCGCCAACTTCGCACCTCACTCACTGCACAAGGTATCGAATTGCAGAGTGATACAGACTCTGAAGCACTTGCGCACATAATTGAACAAGAACTCAGCGTGGACAATAACCCAGAGAATGCGGTTCGCAGAACCCTTCATATTGCGCGAGGTACATGGGGATTGTGTGTTTTATTCCTTGAACACGATGTGATTGTATGCGCACGAAACGGCTCGCCTCTCATCATTGGGCAAGGCGACGATGAGATGTTTGTTTCCAGTGACCCCCATGCACTTACACCCTACACGCAACGTGTTGTTTTCCTTGAAGATGGTGAAATTGCCACCCTGACAAATAATTCGATGAAACTGTCAACATTGAAGGGCAAAAACTTCAACCCGAATATTACAGTTCTTGAGGAGGATTGGGGCGAATCTGACCTTGGAGAATATCCTCATTTCATGTTAAAGGAAATTTATGAGCAACCTGATGCCTTACGCCATTGTATCAGCGGCCGACTTGATCGAGTTCGAGGCAATGGTCGGCTTGGAGGTTTGAAATTAGAGCCGCGCGATTTGGCTAAAGTACCTCACGTACGCCTTTTAGGTTGCGGAACGGCTTACAATGCTGCTGAAATCGGTCAAATGCTCATTGAAAAGTTAGCCCGTATTCCTGCTGTAGCTCATATCTCCAGTGAATTTCGCCATAATGATCCGGTTATCAATCCAAATGCATTACATTTTGCAGTTACTCAATCTGGTGAAACTGCAGATACCTTATCGGCTGTGAAAGAAATACAACTCAAAGGTGGAAGTGTCTTTGGCGTGGTCAATGTCGTTGGTTCATCCATCGCTCGTGAGTGTGGAAAAGGCGTGTATATCCACTCAGGCCCAGAACAAGCCGTAGCATCGACCAAAGCCTTCTCAAACATGGTAGCAGCATTGACCATGTTTGCCCTTCAAGTTGGACGTTCTCGTGCAACCAGTAAGGAACAAGGAAAGGAATTGATTAACGGTCTACAGCAAATTCCACACTTGATTGAAGAGTATCTCGAAAACCAAGGTCCAATTCTTGAAGCGGTTGAAATGATAAAAGACTCAAAATGCGTTCTTTTCCTCGGTCGTGGAATTTCCGCTCCAGTGGCAAAAGAAGGTGCTCTCAAACTCATGGAGATTGCATATATTCCTTGCTTGGCTTATCCGGCAGGAGAAATGAAACATGGACCTATTGCTCTGTTAGAAGAGGGTAGCCCAGTTATTTTCATCGCTCCGAACGATCATGTCAAAGTCAAAACGATTTCGGCAATTCATGAATGCAAAGCACGAGGTGCACGTATTATTTTGATTCATGAAGAAGGCGATGAAATTGCTGAAGAAGCTGATATCAGTATTCCAATTCCACCTGTGCATCCTTTACTTTCACCATTGTTGACCGTGATTCCAATGCAATTAATTGCTTATCACACGGCTTTAGCACTTGATTGCAATGTTGACCGTCCGCGTAATCTTGCGAAATCAGTAACGGTTGAGTGAATGTCACAAGATTGAGAATCGTTGTTCCTCTTCTTTCCAACTAAACGGTTTGTAGCCAAGTCGATGATGTGTATGTCGCATCTTGACAACACCCATCTTTCGAGCAACATCGTCACCTGAACGCTCCATAACAAGATGAATCACGCCATCAGCAAGATAGTCTTCAACGCCGTATTCACCGAATTGTTTGTTGTCTTCACCGGTCATTTCACAGATGAAGAATGAGGTCAGTCCAAGCCGGCGAACGGCTTCAAACAGGCGGAAAATCTCATCACGTGGATTTTCCATCTTTGTGAGCGTGAAGAAAGCACCGAGTGAATCGAAAACCAGTAATTCAAAGCCAATTGAATCGCGGTATGAAGTGAGTTGTTTGATGAGTTGCCCCATCCAGTCTACACGACTACTCATGCCTTGTTCATCAAGTTGAACACGCAAATCTGAAAGGTCAATGATAGCAATTCGGTTACTCACTCGCTTATCATCAATGTTCATTCCCATGTTTGACATGTGAGAACGGAGTGAATCCTTACCCTGTTCAAGGGTGACATAGATTCCGCTTGTTTCACCATAGAGCACTGCATTGTAAAGCATTGAAAAGGTTAGACTCGACTTCATAGCACCCGATGAACCAGCGACAATACAAATGTGGCCTTTAGGGATTCCACCCTGCATATTTTCATCCAATCCTTCAATATGCGTTGGTATTCTTGTTATCTCACTCATGCCGGCACCATGTGGGGGGTACACCCTTTGATTCTTCAACCTCACCCTTCTTTTTGTTGTAATTTTGAACGCTCAGAAGCAAAAAGGACAAGGCTCTCCTTCGGTTGGAAGTGGCTGAGGGCATCGAGTGAAAGTTTGGCTGGCATCGCAATCACCTCGTCGAGCAGCAATGCTGCAGCCACTTTTCCCTGGTCTGAAATGTGAAGGATTTACCGATGTTGATGAGACTCCTACGTCTGGTAGTGTCGATTCTCAAGTCTTGTCTATTTGTCAAAAAAAATCCGAAGCGGTTTTGGAAGGGCATGGTTTTGATCTCGTCATTGTCTGTGATACCCTACTTGCCGACCCCGATGATATGGATTCAACACTTGGAAAACCGAATGATACGGTTGAAGCGGCAATGATGTTACACCGGCTCTCTGGAAGACGTCACCAAGTTTGGTCTGCGACAGGAATTCTACTTCAGGGCCAATGGAAGTTTTTTGTTGAACATGCCATTGTCGAGTTTGCTGAATTTACCGATGAGCAATTGGTCGAGTTGGTTCTAAGTGAATCTTGGAAGGGAAAAGCCGGTGGTTATGATTTAGCAGGTCCGATGGGCAAACACGCTCGCCTTATTGATGGCCATGAATCGACAGTTCTCGGAATAGCAGGGGAAGCAATGGAACTTCTACGCACTTTTTCACTCGGGCATCAAGGAGAGTAATCCCAAATCATGGCGTCCAACATCGACGACAACATCTTTGCCAGGTAGTAACAGAAGTTTATCTTCAGCATCCAATGAAAATATTCCAATCCCAGCCTCATTACTCATATGTTGAAGTTCCCGGCGACAGACATTCTGATGGGTGTCCATATGAACCATTGGACGCAAATCGACAATGATCGAATCCCCTTGAAGTATACGCTTTTCCATTTCACGAGTAGGAATTCTATTCATCTTATCAGGTGATACATATCGTAAGGCTCTTCTTGGAAAGGAGTTTTTGACTCGAATGTGGGCACCGAGGTCGTGGAACGCTTCTCCTTCTGCGGTGAGTGGGCCCGACCAGTTTAGCGGTAACGGCTTTGGTTGGTAATGGAGGGCGCTTTTTTTCTCAAGTTGAATTGGTTGTTTCACAGGTGTGCTCAGTGGTGGTTGCTCAGAAACCTGTGCTTCAGGCGATTGATGGAGTTGTTTTGAATTTGAAGACTTCGATACTCGACGTTCAATTTTCGTCGAAGATTTTTTATCATCACTTTGCCCATCAGGGTTAGGTAAACCAAAAAATTGCCACAAACTTGCCATTTTTTCACCGTTCACAAATCGAGATCATCGAGGAATCCTGACATATCTGTACTTGCAGAGGTGCTTAGAGTATTGGTAGTTGTCGGCTGAGTCGCTACATGTTGGCCCATTTGAGCAGCAAGATACTGTTCACCGAAATGTTGCCATTGTTCCATCGTCCATCCAGCAGGTAATCCCGAAATTGGCAGAGCAGGACCCGTTTGAACAGCCGCCGGTTGAACGGGTTGTTGAACGACAGGTTCAGAGAATGCACTCATGGCAGCCAAAGCATCGGATGCTGAAGTCGCAGGGGCTTGATATGCTTCAGGTTGGGCATATTGGTCGGCAACAGGCGCAGGTTGGGCATATTGGTCGGCAACAGGCGCAGGTTGAGCATATGGTTCAGCAACAGACGCAGGTTGAGCATATTGGTCGGCAGCAGGTGCTTCCATTGCATACTGAGGTTGAGCTACAGCCATTGGTGGTTGATGTGAAGGTATATCTACAAACGAGGTGTATTTTTCATCTTCCTTTTTGTTTCTTCCTCTGGTGAGTAATAAGAATCCTGCGAGAATTACGACGATAAAGGCAAGGCCCCCAATGATCGCCGTTGGAACAGATCCAAGAGCAGCACTGACGGTTTCCACAAATCCTTCAGCGGGTTTTTCTGCAACAGTAAGCGTAATGGTCGTACTCGATGATTCCCTGTCGTCATCCGTGACAGTGAGTGTGAATGTCCATTGTCCAGGGGCAAGATTGGTAAGCGTGTATTCTGCTCCACTGTAATCGACTTCACCAGTAAAGTCACCATCGAGATTACTGTCGATGAGGTCGCTGTCCCAGTCGTATTGTAATGTGAGTTTGTCACCTGTAGTTTCCCGTGAACCCAATCCAGAAAGCGTAATGTTATCGCCTTCCATCAATTCAAAGACGTTACTTGAATTGCTAATCGATGCTGTAGGTGCGAGGTTTTGAACGCTGATGTTTACCGAGGTCATCGCTTGTGCACCATCATCATCAGTGACGGTGGCTGTAATTTGACGAATACCTTGAGTTGACCATGCAGTCGTTAATACTAGGCCTTCCATTTCACAATCATTGACGAAGTTTCCATCGCTGTTACCGTCGACCAATGCATTGGTGTCCCAGCAAATTTCAAGGCTTTCAAGGTCAGATGGAGTATCGGAAACTTGGGCTGTTAATGTGAGGTTATCATCTTCAAAAATAGGAACAGTAGACCCGAGGCCAGAAATGCTTGGTGCGATGTTTACGATATTCACCAGGGCAGTACGAATTTCAGAACGTGCCCCATCATTATCATAGGCTGAAACTTGAATGGTATGAAGGCCAGAACTTGACCACGAAACTGTAGCGGTTGAAGACGGTCCTTTGGTTGTTTCAGTCCAATTCGGGTCCATATCTGAAAGCAACCATTCGATGTTGATATCATCACGGTCAGACAGGGTATCGCTACCGACAATTCGTAATAAGGCCACTTGGTCTTCGTCTAAATTCCATACGCCCATTGAATCTGCACTCAAATTGCTACCACCATACCAGAGTTCTGGATAAGCCAAGGTTGGTGCGATGTTCAATACATTCAAACTTGTAGATACGGTGGTATTTTCTCCATCATCATCCGTTGCTACTGCGGTAATATTCCACAGTCCTTCTCCCATTGGAGTGAAGGTACATGTCGGTTGTGTCAAGCCTTCTTGGCAGTTCAGTCCAGGCCAAGAAATACTCACCTCTTGCCCCAATGGCGAGATACTGTCAAAGTCTCCACTGTCCGTAGCATCGATAGTAATTTCTGATTCCACATCGATACTTTCAACCATACTTAGGTTTAGATAAGGTGCTCGATTGAGGACCGTTACATTGAGTTCAATGAAGTCTTCATCAAGTTCCTCATCATAGACGATCACTTTGACGTACCAGTCTCCATCATCACTCCAGTTCCACTGCGTGATACAATCTGGAGCTTCAATGACTTCAATCAATCCCGGTCTCGATTCAAGTTCAAACCGACAATCAACATCACCACCGTCTTCATCAAAACTTCCAGATGCGTTGAGAATAATATTTTCAAAAGTGTATTTTCCTTCATCAAAAGTGAAGATTCCAGTTGGTGCACGCCCGATGAAAACCCCGATACTTGCAGCATTATTGCTTCGATTTGCATCTTCTGTGACCAATTCATCAGGGTCGACAGTGAACGAAAGCGTTTGGTTACCAATTGCGGTTTCTTCAGGAACAGTCCAGTTGACTGTTATGCGTTGTTCACTGTAGGATGGAATGGCAGGAACCGATTCACGAATACTTACACCATCGGGGGTAATCACTTCAATTTCAGTAGCTGGAGAAGTCAAAACTCCTCGGTTTTGTGCTGGAATAGAGAATGAAAGCATATCGCCGGGCAAAGCTGAGTATCCAATGGCTTGGTTCAAGATGAGAACATCCGTTCCTCGGGTTCGACTGGCGATGATAGAATCACTTTGAGCGATCAAATCAATTGCCACAACATTGAGGTCAATGACAACCGTTGCTGCTCCAATCATTTCGGTTACAGGGTCCCAGACAATAACACCGTTACTTGAGTAATCGTCGCTTGAAGGGGTGGTGTCCATCCCATCGGTGAGATTGAGGGTATATTCGAGCATTCCCGAACTATTGGTCGTCGGACTTGCGATAAGGTTGGTCGATTCATACCGCACTTGCATGTTCTTATTGGCTTGAGGTTGAGCACCAGGCGAGGTCTCATAGGTTACCGTAACTGTTTGTTCAGAATTAGGAAGAGTAGCAAGGAATTGAAGGTCGACATCGACGACAACGTTGCGTGCACCAGGATTTGAAGTGGCTTGAACGCCCCATGAATCAGCAGGGGTATAGGATTTCAGCAGCCAATCAAGAGTGAAGCCAGCAGAATGTGATATTTGTATCCAAGAATTGAAACGAACAGCAGAACAATACCAGTTATATCCCGATGAGACACCAGTTTCATTCCATTCATTGATTTTGTATGAGTCATCGCAACCGGTGTATTGAATTGTATCAGTTCCATCGGTTGGAATATCATTGGCTGTAATTTGCCAACTGTTGTTTTCAGGCCCTTCTGTATCAAATTCGGAAGGGTCGAAATAATCGGAGGTGCCAGTTACCTCCATTGTCGAATAAAACGGCATGTGCCACTGGTCGCCGGTATGAAGTGGGAAATCATATTTTTCTTTTGGAGGTGAAAAATTATTTGCAAAGGTGATATCTGCAATAGTAGTTCGAAACAATGCCAAATTATAAGCATCAAATGTTACCAATAACGAGAATTCGGTGTCGATAACTGCTAAATCCCGTACGCGAATTAAATCTTCACCTCTATACTCAACATCGAGTGTTCCTGAGACATCACCAAGTGGAGTATCTTCAATATATGCTCCGTTATTTCCTGAGGTGAAATCACCTTCGATTTTGAGTTTGTAGGCAAGGGTTTGAGTGCCATTTACTGTAATAAAGAGGATATCTTCAACGGTGTAGGTAGTATCGCCTGTGAGGGTGTTGAGTGTAGCACTAACATTCGCTTGAGCAATCAACTGAGCCACATCAAATTTTGTCTCATAGACCCATTCGTCGCCGATTCTCCATGTCGGTACATCGATGTCTTTGTCCCAACCATCCGCAGATTGAATTTCGTGTTCTGAGAGTGAAACGGTGTGTTGTGAAACCATACCCGTCAAAGGTGCGGCAATCATCAAAAAAATTAATCCTAAGACGACAGGGCCAAAGCGATTCATAGAACTCCGAAAGCGTCCTCCTACTTGAGAGGCTTGACTCTCCGTCCCGTAGGGGCGATTAAGGATGCGACGATTGTGCATCCAAATATTGATGGCCATAATGGAGCCATTGTTCATGGGTCCAACCTTCTGGCAACCCACTTTCAGGTAAAGGTAGGCCTTGAGTTTCAGCCACAAGTGGTTCAAGATTTGTGTTTGAGTCAGCGACCACTTCGGGCTCGGAGACGGCGAGTTCCTCAGGTCTGTCAATTGAAGTGGCAAACAGTTGGTCGGAGGGAGGTGCATTAGGGCGGCGTGATTGAGCTTCATCGACTAGAGCTTGAGTTTCGAAAACATGCTCAGACACACCATCTCCTTCAAGCCCATCTTGCCAAGATTCGGCATTGGCAGTTGCTTTTTTCCGACGAGTCAATGATGCGAGAATGAACAAAGTCGCCAACAGTAATCCAATCTGCGCGAAAGGATTGGCTTCATCGCCGATCAACGTGGCACCGACTTGTTCGATTGAAGTTCGTTCAGGAGGTGCAACCTCGACGATCATCGTCGATTGACCTGGTCGTTCAGGATTTTCATCCCATGCCATCGCTTTAACACGAACAGTCCCCGCCTTACGGAACATATGAGTCACGGTAGAACCAACCAAGTCAGCATCGTTGTCTTTGATTCCATCTCCGTTGCTATCTTCGGTGATATCTAAGTCCCATACGATGGTTAACCCTTCCAAATCATTGAGTGAATCGATGGTCTGGTCAGCATTGAGAACACAGTCTCGGTAAGCAATACATTCAATATCTTTCAATCGAACAATTGGCGGCATATTGAGAACTTCAACAGTGAGGACCTCACTCGATTGTGCACCATCATCGTCAGTGACGTGATAAATGATGGTATGAGAGCCACTTCTATTCCAAGAATATTCGAGAACATCGCCTCTGATATCGCAATCATCATCTGCTCCTCCAAGGTCATCACTGTCCCTTCCTGGGTCGATATCCCAGCATTTAACCAAGGAGTCAATATCACTTTGGGTGTCGGTAGAATTACCTTCAACTGTGATGCTTTGACCTTCGGCAATCGGCAAGAGTGAGACCAAGGGTTCGATGACAGGAGGTATATTTCGAATGTTGATCCATCGTTCTTCGACAAGACTTGCCTCGCCATCCGAATCGCTCACTTCCAAACGAATTGTGTGGAGGCCAGCGGTATTCCATTGCATTGGAAAGGTTGAGGTTCGTCCTGAATACGAATACATCAGAGAGGGTTGTTGGCCATCAGGCCACCAAGTGTGAGTCAGGCCTTCCAAGTCATCAACGGAATCAAGAGCTTGCCCTTTGACCACAATCTCTTCATCTTCATTCAATTGCCATATCTGTTGTTCATCACTTTCGATAAATTTATTGTCTTTCTGTAAAGCAATAGACGCACTGTGTGGTGCAATGTTGGTGAAAAGAACCTCAAATATAGCGGCGGTAGTCTCTGAATCATCATCGGTAGCAACTGCGGTAAATGTGTGCCAACCTTCTGTTGGCGCTGTCGTGGTACACACACGAGAATAGTAGCCTTCTTTGCACAAGGCATCAGGCCAATGAACATCGACAACACCAGGCCATACTTCTTCTGAATCAGAATCATTGGCAAATGCATAAAGTGTGATTGGGTGCTCAACTTTCGCTTCACTTCGAGCACTGATAATTTCGATTTGAGGTCGTCTGTTTTCAATCGTGACCATCATGGTCGCAATCTGTTCATCTCGTTCTTCATCAATGACGGTTACTTCAACGGGATAGTCGCCATCATCAGTCCATGTCCAATTGACCAAGCATGACGATGAGGGAATAGTTTGCCACGCCCAATTCCGAGACCCATCATCGTACGGAATTTTGAATGAGCAAGAAACATCGCCCCCGTCCTCATCAAAACTTCCATTGGCAACAAGTTGAATTCTTTCGAGGGTAAGTGCTGAAGCATTGATGAGTTGAGGTGTTGGAAGACGTCCAACGAACATCGTGATTTCGGCATTGTCGTTACTTGCATTCGCATCGGCTGAATTAACTTCATCGGGGTCTGCCTGCCACGAAATGGGAACCATGCCAATCGCTTGATCGCTTGGAACGGCCCAGGAGAAATTGACTTTATGTGCTTCATAGGTCGCAAGTGAAGGGAGTGGGTGGGTTGATATTTGTCCATCAGGATGCGTGATAGTCATGGTGGTTGGAGTGCTTGAAGTGATTCCTCTGTTTTGAACAGCCACTTCGACTATCAATTCATCACCAGGTAAAATATTCCAGCCCGACAATGAATTCAGTTCCGTCACCACCCCACTTCGGTTCCGTAAGACTTTAGCGAATTTGTCGCTTGAAATCAAGTCTAATCCGACCAGATATTCATCTAATGTCAACGTTGTTGAACCAACAGCATTACCAAATGCGGAAGAAACAGAAGGCTGAACTCTTGCAACAATTCCATGACTCGCCCAATCGAGTGCGGAACTGGAAGAGTCCCTTGCATCCCCCATGTCGATAACAGCGTAGCCACTTCCGTTGCTTGCTGTGGTTACCAAGGTGACGCTGTTCATTGCTTCATGACGAAGTTCCAGAGGTATGCCTGAAGTAGTTGAGAAACAATTTGAAGAGGCATTTACCCAAACAGCCATTGGAGTATTAAGCGCAGTAATATCTGCTTCTAAATCGACAACAAGACATTCATCCCGGGTCCCAGGGTGATTATACTGGTCAACTCCAACTGAATCCAGTGGCATGTATTGTTTGAGACGGAAGTCGATAACCAATCCAATCTCATCCTCGGTGTGAAGCCAAGCAAAGTTCCGAGCTTCTGGGCAATACCAACGATAGCCACTTTGGTCGCCGTTACTGTTGATGGATGTTAACTCATACGATGCATTACAACCACCGTAGCCAATCGTTTGCCCGTAACTGTTGCGAGGTTTGCCTAGACTGGTTACCTCCCATGTTGTGCTGTTGGTATCGGAAGATGGAGCAGGGAATGGAGTGATATAATCACTCGAACCAGACCAAGCAGCAGATGTGGTTGTGGTTGTGGTCCATTGCTCATTGGCTCGTAGAGGGAAGTCATAGACTTCATTGACAGGACTGTAGGTGTTTGAAATCGTAATGTCGCCGAGTACTTCTGATAGGCTCGAAATTCCATAAGGGACAAAGAGAATGTACAATTCTAAATCGCTTTGCATCAAAGATAAATCACTGACGCGGAGGTATTCAGTTTGCTCATACGTAATGTAGACATTGCCGGTGTAGGTGGCGAGTGAAACTCCTGATTTGTCAAAGTTAGCAGTTGTGCGTAACGTATAGGAAAGAACCGACATGTTGTCAACTGAACGTTCGGTGATGGCCGTAACTTCAGCATTCGTATCTCCATAGATTTCGCCAACCGTTGCTGAAACGCCTGAATCAGTGACTAATTTAGTCGGATCAAATGTTCCTGAATAAACCCATTTGTCGCCAATTTTCCAGGTTGGGACATCACTGACTCCAGGGTCTTCTGATGAGAATTGAATTGGAGGAGCATCCGCCAAAGTTGGGATGGAGACCATCGGCTGTATCGAAGCAAAACTCAACAACAGAACCAGCATCAAAGGAGATACAAGTCGAATCGAGCCTTTGCCCATGGTTGGCCACGTTAGCAATAGAACATCAACACTTCTCTTACCGAATGCGGCAAAATCAAAGAAGATCAGCTAATTCGTCTTTGATGATTTCAACAGCTTCAAGGATTTCATCCTTATGACGAGCACCGGTGATAACCATCTTTCCGCTTCCGAAAATCAAACAAACAACCTTTGGATAATCGAGCCGGTAAATCAAACCAGGGAATTGCTCTGGTTCGTACTCAACTTTGTCGAAAGGTAAGTGGAAGGTGAGGTTGTTCAGGTTGAGTTTACGAGGGACTCCAGCTTGAGGTTCGTTTGTGAACTTGTCCTTACCGTCATAATCTTCAGGATAGTGAAGGGCGTAGGTGGCAACCATGTTTTGAACTTCAATTTCAACTTGGTCAAGGTCCCAAGTTTCGATACCAGCAGCACGAAGGTCATCGATCATTCGTGAGATTCCAGTGTGGATGTTCGCTTCGTTTTTTCCACCGGTGCACACAGCGCGACCAGAGCGGAACATAAGGATGGCAAGTTTTGGGTCTTTAACACGATAAACAACACCAGGGAATTGTTCAGGTTCGTATTCACAATTTAGCTGGATTGCGATATCCGGCAAATCTAGTTCCTCTGCGACTCGAGTGCTCGCAACGACGTTTACTACAGTTAGGCGTTCTTCATCAGTTGTCATACCCGGGCCATATATAACGACTATATAAAAAGAAGGCAGACGCTGTAGCACTTCTTCTCTCTAAAAAGGGGTGACTGCGACTATGCGTTCAGTTTTGTAGCCCATAATGGCAAATTCTCGGATTCATCAATGGATAAGCCGGCGTTGCCAAATTTAGAAATGAGCGTCCTACCACCCGCCAATTCAATGGCTTCACTGGTTTGTTTTGGGTTGGTTGTCAATGCGACCATACAGCCCCCTCCGCCCCCACCCGTGAGTTTTGCACCCAATGAAGTTGGGGCAGCAGCGCGAATCAGATTTTCTAATTCTGTGCAGGATACTCCGAGGCCTTGTAACATGATTTGATTTTCAGTCATTGCCCTTCCGACTGCTGCATAATCTCCTTCTCTCAAGGATTGAATACCACGTCGAGCAATCAAGCCAATGGTTTCAATCTCTTTCATTCGCTCTGGATGTGCCTCAATCGCCGCAGCAACTTTGGCCACTTGATGGACAGTCGGAGCATGTATGCCCGTATTGCCGATGACCAAGAAGACCTCTTCTGTCGGTTTTGGCAGGCTGATTGAGTGTAAATGCCAGGTTCGCTCGCCTTCTGGAGTTTTGAGTCGGCGAGTGTAGAGAAATTCATCCTTTGATTCGAGTGAATCTGAAAGCAAAACGATTCCTCCATGTGCACATGTTGATGCATCCATTGGAGATGCTCTACCGCCTTGAGCTACCGCTTCGACAGCATGGGCGAGTAAAGCGCATTCATCCAGATTTACTACGCTTTCATCGCTGACATAATGAAGGGCGTTTCCAGCCTCACCTTTCCGATGAGCATTGAGTTCTCGGTCTTCAATCGAATACAAATCCTCTTGCTCAAATTGGCTTGAATAACCTTCAGCCCAAGAATCGATTTGCTGGGGCTGTTCCACTGTATTGAACCATCGCCCACGTGCTGTTCTCAAGGCAGCACTTGCTGCAACAGAAAGAGCAGCAGAAGACCCCAGTCCCGAGGCCGGAGGAATATCCCCTCTGACTCGAATTTTGAGGTTCGGCGCACCTTGTTGTGTCTGCCATAATCGATTTCGGAGGGCTTGGACATGCGGATGTCGGTTTGGATCGAATTGCATTCCATCGATTTTCCAAGATTCGCTGCTCGAGCCCAATGTCTCAAAAGATACCGAAATACGCTGTTCGATAGCAACCGCAACTGCTGGTTGTCCGTAGACCACAGCATGCTCTCCAAAGAGAATGCATTTTCCAGGAGCGCTCGCTGTTACTCGTCCCATTCAATCCCCCTTGTCTTCACGAGCACCCCTCGCTTCATATCCCTTGTTCTCAGTCAGTGACCTTTGAGAGTGTATTGTCGGTGCATTGAAGGTTTGAACTCGTCTGCCATTGACTACGGGAATCTTTTCCAGGAGTTGATATGAGATGGAACATCCCTTGACAATGACATACGGGCCCTTTTCAGGTTGGCTCATTCTCCTTCTTCTTGGAGGTATTTCAGGCTCATTTTTCATCTACCAAGTTGTCAAGGCAACTCGATTGGTCCTCAAGGGTTCTCCTGACAATCGTTTCGATAACTGGGGGGCGAGAATCAAAGAGGTTCTCACCGGTTGGCTCGGCCAGAAAAAAGTCCTCAAAGACCGAGTTGCAGGTGGTATTCACGTCCTCATGTTCTGGGGATTCCTCATGCTTTCAACCGACATGCTCGACTTAGCTACAGCGAATTGGTTCTCACATAATATTCTACCAGCCATCGTTCGAGGCCCTTGGAACCTCATCGTAGAAACTGGCTATACTCTTGCACTCATCGGCTGTATTGCCGCTTTGATTCGGCGCGTTGTCTTTACGCCTGAAAAACTCAAAAGCAAACCTCAATTTGAAGGTAATTTGATTCTTGTACTTATCATGATCATTACCGTTACCGCGTTCTTTGTCGAAGCAGGTGAATCAGCGGTATCTTCGACATGGGAGCCGATAGGCTCATGGATTGCTTCGACAATTGTTCCAAGCACAATGTTGGTTGTCGGCGCCTATTGGCTGCATATGCTCGCCATTTCCACTTTCTTATTCCTGATTCCACTGTCAAAGCATATGCATTTGGTGATGGCGTTCCCGAATGTCTTCTTCCATGATATGCGCCCAATGGGTACTATGGAGCCACTTGCCCGAGGCGAAGATGGACTGGCAGTGCCGCTTGATGACCTTGACATCGAATCATTTGGAACGGTGAACTACACTGATTTAACTTGGCGAAACCTCATTGATGGCTGGGCTTGCACTTCATGTGCACGATGTCAAGATGTTTGCCCTGCTGTTGCATCTGGAAAGTCTCTGAATCCAATGCAAATTATTCTCGATGTCCGTCATTATGCAAATGATAACGCCAGCACCTTACTCGCTGGAGAAACCCCTGCACAAGATATGATTGCTCGCTTCGGTGAAGAAGCAATTTGGGCGTGTACAACCTGCCATGCTTGTGTTGAGGCGTGTCCGATTTACATTGACCATGTTCCAAAATTGACCGACGCTCGACGCCATTTGATGATGGAGCGTATGGAATTTGATGAATCGGTTGAGGATACTATAGCGCCCCTTATGGCTACCATTGAGAATCTTGAATCGGATTCAAACCCCTATGGATTACCTGCTCATGAGCGCGGTGATTGGGCTGATGGTCTCGATGTCAAAGTTGCAGAACCAGCAGAATACATTTACTTTGCAGGCTGTGCTGCCTCTTTCGACGAACGAAACAAGAAAGTGGCACGCGATACAATCAGCATCATGAAAGAGGCTGGCCTTGACGTCGGTATCCTCGGAATGCAGGAAGGTTGCAGTGGTGACTCAGCACGACGTGCTGGAAATGAATACCTCTTCCAGATGCTTGCAGAAACGAATTTGTCAACGTTCAAAGAAATTGGCGTCAAGAAGATCGTAGCCTCTTGTCCTCACTGTTTCCATACCCTTGGGAAAGAGTACAAAGATTACGGTGGAGAAGACATCGAAGTTATGCACCATTCACAATTGATCAGTCACCTACAGAAAGAAGGCAAGTTACCCGAACCAAAACACGACGGTTCAGTGACCTATCACGACCCATGTTACCTTGGCCGAATCGGTGGTGAAGTCGATGCACCTCGCGATGCAATTGGCGGTGTCGATGTGGAAGTTGGCCGTCACGGAAAGGATTCGTTCTGTTGCGGTGCTGGTGGAGCACAAATGTGGATGGAAGAAAAGGTCGATGAAGACCATGACCGTGTCAATGTCATTCGCTCTAAGGAACTCGCAGAAACCGGTGCTGATACCGTTGCAGTTGGTTGTCCATTCTGTTCAACCATGGTCACCGATGGATTGACCGCAATTGGTTCAGATATGGAAGTCAAAGACATCGCAGAAATTGTCTGGGAACAAATCAAAGCCAACGATGCGGCGATCGAAGCAAAGAAGTCTGAAGTTAAAACAGTCGAAGCCTGAGCAACCGATGAGGTAGCACAGTGTCGGCAAGAGGCTACGATGGTGTCCTGCCAACAACCCAACTCGGAAGTGTTGCGAGGGTCTATCCGAAACCCCTTTCAACTGAATATGGTTGTTTGATGGGCTTTGCGTGGGTCGGTTTTATCGCTACCCTCTGAGTAAGTAAATTGGTTCGGATAGGTCAAGAACACACCGTGCAGAATATTCCAAATCTATCTTTAACATCTACGAGCAAGCTCAAACGTTCTCTTCGTTATGATAAGTATCAACAATTTGGTTGTCTCCCCAGTCCGAACCTGCAAACTTGAAGAAATACAACCAATCCGTTTCAGAAGTCTGGGAGAATGAACCAGTGCTCATGATACTCTCACCTTCATACTCGTGCGGTGTTGTATATGCATCCCACTGTGAATATACTCCGGACTCCGTATAGAATTCACCTGTCCCATTCCCGTTAATTTCAAACGTTGTAATGGTAAATGAGCTGATACTGCTTATTATGCCATAATCATCATACAATGATTGTGTATGTATCGTGTAATTCACACTTGAAATAGCATGCCCCAAGGGTAATTCCCAATACACGGTGTTGGTCGATGTGTTGATGGTGTCTCGTCCCGTACTCAGATAGGTTCCATCATCGTAAATGAACCGAACACCATCAAATGCATGCGCTTGTTCAAAAACGATGCCACAAACATTCTTTGACGTCACATTTTCAACATTAGCGAGTGCGGTAACTTGAGGGCATTTAAGTTCCAGGTCATTGACGCATGTGTCGCCAATATTTGCTGAATATACTCCGTTTGGACAAACCGTTTTTATCCAAACTGTATCGTTAAGGTTCGTAAAATTGAAATTTACACCTTCAAAATTATTGCCATCAAAGGTCGCTCCTGAAAGATTAAGGTTTGTAAAATCTAAATTTGGCGAGTTGTAATAGCCAAAGAATGAAATGGTTGCATTTGGACCAAGGAGTCTTGTAGCAGCGGTTTCGTAATCGCCAAACCGATTGAATGGTTGACCATAACTTTGCACTGTGTGATTATTACCGTCTGGGTGGCATGTCCAATCTGCTGGTAAATGGAGTGGGCAATCGAACAGCTGCGCCGATGTGAAAGCGTTCATATTGGAATTTAAAAAGCTTGAATTATCCACTAAATCACCCGCAAAATAAGCTTCTGACAAATCAGAATTTGAAAAGTCGGTGCCTGTTAGATTGGAAAGGACAATGCTTATTCCCTTGAGATTGAGTGAAGACAAGTCCTGATTGCTTAAGTCCGCATATCTCAAAACTACCGATGGGCCAACCAAATTATGATTGATACAGTTCCAATCATCCGGTAACGATTGTGGACATGAGAGTATTAGGGAGCCGAGGGCCCCATTCAAGTTTGCACCCTCCATCAAGGAATTTGAAAGATTAACTCCACCCAGGGTTGCTCCGGTAAGGTTAACACCGCTAAAATTTAAATTAGATAAGTCAATATTTCGGAGATTTGCATGAGGCCCGAGCAAGGTTTGATTGAGACAAACCCATTCCGCAGGGAGTGCGGATGGGCACGATGCTAGGCCATGGAACATTACTGATTTCAACATAGATGATGACAAATCAACATCAGTGAGATCGCTTGACGAACTAAAAACGGAATTAAAGGAGGTGTTTGTAAATGAGGCCCCGGTGAACGATACTCCCGCGAACCAAGACTGTGAAATGGAAGCATAATCAAAATTCGCTGTTTTAAGATTAGCTTCAAAGAACTGGAACTCGGTGATGTATGTTCGAGTGAAGTCAGCATTCTCGAGGTTGGCTTTAGCGAAGTTGCCACCCATGAAAACGGAATCCGTAAACAATGCGTTCGTGAAAGTGGAGTTGTCAAAGTTTACTGAATAAAAGGACATTGATGAAAAATCAAAATTTGAAAAGTCACAATTTGTGAAATCTAACGGAACCTCTCCCATTCGACCATCTAAAATTAGTCCTTCGTTTTCCATAGACTCAGTTGTATACGACATAATATCGCAACGGTCAGGAGGTGCCGGAATCCAAAACTCTTCTTGATAACGAGAGGAGACAGTTGCAGACTGAATGACCACATCAGTGGAGGGATAGTCGCCAGATTGAGTTAGAAATTTGGAGATTTCAGTCACGTCTTCGCAACCATCAATGATTTCACCAAATACAGTATGAACTTCATTCAAATGGCTTGTTTCGCTGTCTTCAGGCATGATAAAGAATTGAGAACCCCCTGTGTTTGGGGCCATGGTTTTCGCCATGGAGATGGTACAAGGTAAGTGTGGCAACCCATTGTCAGCTTCATCAGGGATATTCCAATCCTTTTGTTCCGGACATTCTCCAATGGTCGTTTCTACTCCGTTACAAATTCCATACCAATTGGCAGCATAGCCTCCAGTTCCATCCCCTGATTCAAAATCTCCACCCTGAATCATGAAACCGGAAATGATCCGATGGAACATTGAGCCATCATAATTCCCTTCGGCTACATGCGTCTCAAAACTTTCCGCGTGCATAGGTGCTGCAGAGTGGTTTAATTTGATTGTAAATGCGTAATTGTTTTCTCCATGGTTCACTTCCATGATAACGTTACTGAAGTTATAGTAGAACTTGGTCTCTTCCTTGTTTTCTTCCTTATCCTCCACTCCTACAGGATCTCCCGCATCCATACATCCTGCTAAAGAAACAGTTGCCATTAAAATTGTCAAAATGAGAGCTAGGACTTTGGTCATGGGCTGACCAGCGGAAAGGGGTAAATTAATACTAGGATTCATCAGATTACCCTTAGAACTCACATGAGAATAAAAAAACTTGCTCGACAATTGAGTTGTTAACTTCGAGACCATGGTCATGCAGGTATTTTCGACCTTTACATCAACATAAATCAGGTGTACTGTTGTCATCGTTTGATTACGCCCGATTCTTTACTTTCAAGTCGGGTTCGAATGCGGCAAGAGTCACAACCAAGCCGATAAAGAGAATATATTCTGCAGGTGCTGCATAATTAACCGCTGATTGTATTGTGTCAAGCCGATACAGCAAAGAGTCACCATTGCTCAATTCACCCTGGTGCGTGCCAATGAAGATGATCAAAATAGCGTTCATTGTTACCAAACCAAATGCTGCCATTCCCAATCCAATTCGGCGTAGTTGTTTCCCAAAGGTTTCGGTCTTTTCAAAAAGGAGATGGGTTGAATATCCCCAAATGAATCCCCCTCCAAAGACTACAATCGCAACGACACAATGCAACAAAAGGGCATCATACATATTGGCATATGCCAATATGATGATTGAAACACCAGTTGTCATTCCGGAATAAAAAGAGATATCGGTTTGTTTCGATTTCTCAGAGGATTTGAAGAGATATCGAACACGGTATGAGATGATGCACAGAAGTACGCCACTGATCGAAAGTCCTGTGGTAAAAATCCATCGTTCAAGTCCGGGGAAATCGGATTCTGAAATGAAGAACGGCACTGCTCGAGCGTGACCACTCAAGGCATGAATCAACATTGAAGTCACAACAGTGAGCAACGGTAAGAGCCAACCGATTCGTGCAAGAACATGATCGGCTATTTCGAAACCTGCTACTTCAATACCCTTCTCGCCCTCAAAATTCATTCCAAAAAAGCCTCCACTGTGTCTTGGATGCAGACTTCAAAGGATTCCCATTCAATACCCAAAATTTCGGTAGCCTTCCTCGATGACAGATTTGAATCGCCTTGGAAGTATTCTTTGACCGCTTTTCTTGTCATTCGTCGTTCTGCTCCAAACAGGCCCATGAACCAATCTTGGAACACGACAATGAACATCAAGGAACGAGGAATAGCATGACGGGGAGATTTAGTTTCAGGAAATTGTTCGCGTATTGTTCGACATACATCGGCAATCGTCTTATTTTTGTGCGGTGCTACAATGAATCGTCCCTTTGCTTCATCGACTTCATACGCTCGGCGATGAGCACGTGCTACATCACGAACATGAACAACGGGAATTGGAATTTTCGGAGCAAATGGGAATTTACCATTCATTGCATCAGGGAAATAATCAACGCTGGGTGTAGGTATGACAAAGCCACCACCAAGAACAGCGCCAGGGTTAATGACGCGTAAATCAAGGCCATGTTGTTCCGCTAATTCCCAAGCGAGTTTTTCGGACTCCATCTTAGCAATCGTATAGGGGGATGTGCGTAGAGTCTGCCAATCTTCTTCAGTTTTTTCACGGCCTTTTGGATGGAACCCAACAGCTGCGACACTTGAGGTGTAAATGACCCGAGGAATCTGTGCTTCCTTGGCCGCTGTAAGCAAATGAGTCGTACCTTTATTTGCAGTATCGATGATTATTTGAGCATCTTTTGAATTTGAATAAACGGTTGCGGTATGGAATAAAGCATCACAACCAGCGATTTTTTCAGACCATCCATCAGCATTCAATATATCTCCTTCGACCAACTCAAGTCGTTGTTCACATCCTAAATCAATCGCATGCTGCCGAACATGGTCAACCTTCTGAGGGTCTGAGAGGTTTCGGACAGAGCCAATGACATTGTAGCCATGTTCAAGCAGGTCTCGTACGATATGATTGCCAACATGCCCATTTACGCCGGTGACGAAAATAGTCTTTGAGACGCCCTCATTACCCTCTACCATGCTCTACCCACATGGTAATGTGTCTTAACCTTCAAGTGAGGCTGTTCACACCACTGGTTGAATCCCATGCCAATTCGACTGCACGATACCCGAAGGAGAGACAAAGTCGAATTCTCGACGATGGAGCCTGGAAAAGTGTCGATGTATGTATGTGGCGTAACTGTTTACGACCGTTGTCATTTGGGCCATGCTCGCTGCTACCTCGCTTTTGATTTGATTCATCGTTGGCTTGAAGCATCGGGTTTCGATGTTCATTATGTTCAAAACTTCACAGATATTGATGACAAAATTATCCATCGAGCAAAGGAGTTGGGCGTTGACTGGAAGACTTTGGTTGATGAAAATATTGCAACGTATTACGAAGACATGGAT
>Ga0308019_10000684_pt1 | contig 20981 bp, 21 predicted proteins | sample Neamet284_FD_203135 | JGI IMG/M metagenome (GOLD analysis project Ga0308019, IMG submission 203135) | Marine microbial communities from water near the shore, Antarctic Ocean - #284 | ecosystem: Environmental > Aquatic > Marine > Unclassified | place: Southern Ocean | collected 2014-10-01 | reverse complement strand
TAGAGTATGTAAGCCATGTAAAGGCAGGGGAACTAGGTACATGGATACCAACGAGGTAGCAGGGTTTAAGATTGTACCTCGCAATCCAAAAGATACTGCGTCTGCAGGATTTAAGACTGACAAAGTTACACTAGAAGATAGATCACTTGAACTTAGTGGTGATGCCCGTGAGTTCTGTACTTCTTATTCTAGGTACAATGCCATTCGTACTTACCTATCCACCTTTGTTGAGGGTATGAAAAACAATGTGGATGACGATGGCTTTGTCCATCCTGAGTTTATGCAGTGTGTTACTGCTACAGGTAGACTATCTTCTCGTAATCCTAACTTCCAAAACATGCCACGTGGTTCTACGTTTGCCATACGTAAGGTAGTCGAGAGTCGATTCGAGGGTGGTTTTATTCTTGAGGGTGACTACTCTCAGCTAGAGTTTAGGGTTGCAGGGTTCTTAGCTAAAGATGCCCAAGCCTACAAAGATGTTTTGGATGGGACTGATGTTCACAACTACACTGCATCTATCATAGGGTGTAGCAGGCAGGATGCGAAGGCTCACACCTTTAAACCTTTGTATGGTGGTGTAAGTGGTACACCTGCCCAACAAGCCTACTACAGTGCCTTTAAAGAGAAGTATGAGCAGGTAACAGAGTGGCACAAGGAACTAGAGAAGGAAGCAGTCAAGACAAAAGAGATAAAGTTACCATCAGGCAGGGTGTATGCTTTCCCTGATGCTAAGTGGACTGATTGGGGATCGGCTACAAATCGTACTGCCATCTGTAATTATCCAGTGCAAGGGTTTGCAACTGCTGACCTGCTGCCGATTGCCTTAGTTGAGCTAGACAAGGTGATGAGAAAAGCTAAGATGAAGTCTGTAATATGCAACACAGTACACGATTCTATCGTACTTGACGTTCATCCAATGGAAAAAGATCAGTGCATCAAGGTATTATCTGATGCTATGCTATCTATTTCTGATGGCTCGAAAGCTAGGTATGACATAGAATACGACATGCCTATAGGAATAGAATTAAAAATAGGTGAAAATTGGCTTGACTTATCCGAAGTAAATTACTAAGGTTAAATTACCGAAACCCAAATATAAAGGAAATGATATGGGAAATGATATGACTACGATTGATAACGACATGGACAACTTGGTATCAGCGTTCAATGATGATGATACTGCTAAGTTCATGGAACTAACTGGACAAGCGAAAGCAACGTCTAGCAACACTGGACTATCAAGACTTAACATTAACTATGATACAGAGACAGACGATGGTGTCGCTTTGACTCGTGGCTCGTGGAAGATGTTTGTTGATGGTGAGTTCATCTACGCTAAGGAAGTTTACATCCGACCTATCTTACGTACATTCGAGTGGAGTGTGTGGGATATGGAGCAAGGAACTTTCTCTTGCAAGTCAGTACAGAAGCCTACCCTATCAGGTGAGTTTCCAGATACACAAGCAGGAAACAAGTGTGGTAGATTACCTATGAAAGAAGAAGAGTTACTTTCAGATGATGACCCACTAAAATTAAAGTCACGTTCTGCCACATGTAACCAAGTTATATATGGTCAGGTCAGTGGAGATTTTGTTAAAGCAAATGGTGATCCTGCTAAGATGGACAACCACCCATTTGTCGCATACTTCAAGCGTTCAGGCTTTAAACCAATTAGAGAATTTATTGACGGACTTACAAGGCAGAAGAAGATTATGCAAAAGGTCGTCATAAAGTTAGCAACGGGCAGAGTTAAGAGTGGCTCAGTTGTATACTATATCCCAGTTCCTTCCCTCCATAAGGAAGTCGCAGTCTTGGATACAGATAAGACATTGATGAAGGACTTCAGTGAGACTGTAAAGGCTCATAACGAGAACGTTCTTAATCAGTTTAGAGAAGCTCAGAAACTCATTTCTCCTAGTGAGGAACAGGACTTGTCGGCTGATTTCAATGCTAAATCTGCTTAAAATTCAGGACTACATGCAGAGAGCTACTAGGGGGGAAGTCACGATCTCCCCTAGTGCTACTCAAGACTTTGCAGATGAGTGTAAAGAATCAGTTGATATTCAACTAAATAGGAAGCGTGAGTACAGAATAAGAATGTCTGGCTTAGGTAGACCTCTTTGTCAGCAACTACTAGAGAGGTCTGGTCTTGTTGAGGAGATGGACTACAATGCTCTGTTTCGTTTTTTGTTTGGTGACTTAGTTGAATCCGTTGCAGTTCTTATTATGGAGCAAGCAGGAGTAGAGATCGTTGAGAAACAAAAGGCAGTCTCACTTAACATTGCAGGACAAACAATCAATGGCACACTTGACCTTATATTAAGAGATGAGATGGGCATAGATAAAGTGTGGGATGTTAAGTCTGCAAGTGAGTGGGCATTTAAATTTAAGTACACTGGCTATGGTGGCTATGATAAGATAAAGGAAGATGATCCCTTTGGTTATATCATGCAAGGTCATCTGTATGCAGAAGCTACAGGTTTACCCTTTGGTGGTTGGATAGTTATCAACAAGTCAAGTGGTGAAGTGGCTATGGTTGAAGCTCCTGATTGGCAAGATGAAGACAGACGAATCTACATGGCTGATGCTGAGAAGAGAGTTAAAAGATTAATAGACCCTGACCCTAATTTTGTTAAGCCATTCAAGTCTGAGTTTGAGACTTACAAAGTTAAGAGTGAGGTGGTACGAACTGGCAACAAGACCTTACCTAAGATATGTGGCATGTGTGGTTATCGTTCACGCTGTTGGTCAAAGGCTCAGTTGTTTGGCAAGATAACATCAAAGGCTAAGAACCCACCTAAAGTATGGTATGATGTACTAAAGAAGAAAGCAATGTAATGCCTACCTTAATTCTGCATACCTACCAAACAAAACTGTTAGAGTTAAACGATGAAGTCTACCATGCCTACGTAGAAGCAGATGTAGAAAAAGGTGGTGGCAGGGATATAGTTTTCTTGAGACAACACGACAGAGGAATACCTCTTACGTTACGTGATAACTATTCTGAGTTGGGAACTCTTAAGGCAGAGTCTTCTAAGAGAGACATGGACAAGCTTACAGAACAATTTAAAACAATCAGCACTATCATTAATAACGGAAAGATTATATGTATACCAGTCTATCCTCTGCTAGATGAGTTGGCTACGATTGAAAAATACATACCCACTATGGCACAGTACATACACAAGAACTTAGATAAGTTAAAGCTAGGAAGAACATAACCATGAAAAAAGTTGCAGGGTACAGATCACGGTTTGAGCTTAGGTTAGCTTCTTTTCTTGTGAACCACAAAATAAAATTTGAATACGAAAAAGATAAGTTCAGCTACATACCTAAAGTAAAAACATATAACCCTGACTTTTACATACCTGCGACTGATATCTACATAGAAGCTAAGGGGCATTTCGATACTCCTGACAGGGTTAAGATGGCTCTTATAAAAGAACAACACAAAGACTTAGATATACGTATGGTATTTATGAACGCAAAGAATAAGATATACAAAGGAAGCAAGACTACCTACGCTGATTGGTGTGACAAGCACAACTACAAGTGGGCAGACAAATCAATTCCTATAGAGTGGTTAACAAAAAAATGAAAAAGAAAAGCACAGATCAAAGTATGCTCCTAGAGAAGAACAAGTACTACATAGTCTTGTCTGATCTAGAAGATGATAAGTTCCACATGGTAACTTACGATACCACTGGTAAAGTATATGATTGCCACGAGGATCATTCTGTTGCATCAATTATGTACGAAGGATTGCTTGCTCTTCTAAGACGAAAGGGAGACACAGTGTTTCGTTGTGGTGAGACTGAGATAGAGTTTAACTTTAATGCAGATGAGATAGAGATAGATTTTGATGAAGACTTAGGTGAAATACTTGACACATCGGAGAATGTTGTTAAAGTAGATTTCAGAAAAGATTAATGTTAGGTTATAAAGAGTTCATGTTAAAGAGAATAAAAGAAGAAGAAAGTAGTATGGTTGACCATCCTGCACACTACAATGCGTCAAGCATAGAGACTATAGATATTATAGCTTCTATAACTGGCGATGGTTTTGAATCTTACTTACAAGGAAACATCCTTAAGTATTTAGCTAGGTATAAATACAAGAATGGTGTAGAAGATTTAGAAAAAGCAAAATGGTATTTAAATAAACTAATTGAGACAGTAGGAGAAGACGAAGATGGCATCTAATATGTTACCAACTTCTTATCAGGAGTTCATACACAAGTCTAGGTATGCACGTTGGTTAGAAGCAGAAGGAAGAAGAGAGAACTGGGGCGAGACAGTTGGCAGATATGTAAACTTCATGGAGAAGTCTTTACTTGATAAGCACAACTACAAGCTAGACAAAGTTGATAAAGAGATGATGGAAGAATACATCACAGGTCTTAGAGTTATGCCATCCATGAGAGCTATGATGACTGCAGGGGAAGCCCTTGAAAGAGATAACACGTGTGGATATAACTGTAGCTATTTGCCAGTTGATAGTCCAAGATCATTTGATGAAGCTATGTACATACTTATGTGTGGAACTGGTGTGGGATTTAGTGTGGAACGTGAGAACGTAGACAAGCTACCTATCATCAGCGAGAACATGCAGAAGTCTGACGTTGTGATTTCAGTAGAAGATAGTAAGGCAGGGTGGGCAAAAGCCTACAGAGAGTTAGTAGCTTTGTTGTACTCAGGTATGATACCATCGTGGGATGTGTCTAAGGTTAGACCTGCTGGTGCAAAGTTAAAAATTATGGGTGGTCGTGCATCAGGTGCTGATCCTCTCGTTAACTTATTTAAGTTTACCATAGAGAAGTTTCAAAGTGCTAAGGGAAGAAAGCTATTTCCTATTGAGTGTCACGACCTTATGTGTAAGGTAGGAGAAGTTGTAGTTGTAGGTGGTGTCAGACGATCTGCTCTAATCAGCTTATCTAATCTTAATGATGATCAGATGGCACACGCTAAAACTGGTCAATGGTGGGAGAATGAAGGACAAAGAGCCTTAGCAAACAACTCTGTATCTTACAAGGGCAAGCCTAGTATGGAAACGTACATGAGAGAATGGTTAGCTTTGTATGAATCTAAGTCAGGTGAACGAGGTATGTTTAATAGACAGGCTGCAGATGATCAGGTAGCTAAGAATGGTAGACGACAAACAGGTCACATGTGGGGAACTAATCCTTGCAGTGAGATAATACTCAGACCTTACCAATTCTGTAACCTATCTGAAGTTGTTGTCAGAGAGACTGATGACCTAATGGAACTACGATCTAAGGTTAGGATTGCTACCATGTTAGGTACATTCCAATCAACTCTCACAGATTTAAAGTACCTGCGAAAGATATGGAAAACAAACACTGAAGAGGAAAGATTGTTAGGTGTGTCACTCACGGGGATCATGGATCATCCTGTGTTAGCTAGACACGTTGACTCTAAGATATGGCTACAAGAAATGAAGCAAGTAGCAGTGGATACAAACAAGGAGTATGCAGATAAGATAGGGATACCAAGAAGCACAGCTATCACATGTGTAAAACCAAGTGGTACTGTATCTCAGTTGACTGACTCTGCATCAGGTATTCATGCCAGACACAATCCGTTTTATATCAGAACTGTACGTGGTGATAACAAAGACCCACTAACACAGTTTATGAAGGAAGAGGGAATACCCTTTGAGCCTGATATCACAAAACCTGATAGTGTTACTGTCTTCTCGTTTCCTATGAAATCTCCTAGTGGTGCTATCACTAGAACTGAGATGAGTGCAATAGAGCAACTTGAGTTGTGGAAAATCTATGCACTTAACTGGTGTGAACACAAACCGTCTGTGACTATTTCTGTGAAGGAAGAGGAATGGATGGAGGTGGGTACTTGGTTGTATGATAATTTTGATATCGCTTCTGGCATATCGTTCTTACCATTCTCCGATCATACCTACCAACAAGCACCGTACCAAGACATAGAGTCTGAAGATTATCTGGAGTGGAAGGGTCGTGTACCTGCTTCACTTGACTGGGATAAGTTTTCACTGTATGAAAAGGAAGACAATACGAGTGGTTCTCGTGAGTTGGCTTGTACTGCAGATGCCTGCGAAGTTGTAGACTTGAGTTCAAGCTAATGATAGAGATACCAATCAGCGAAGATTATATGCGTCATGCGAGGGAAAAGGCTTCTTCTGTTGGCATACTGCAGGGAAGTATTACAGGTGGCACTAGCAATATAGTAGGTGCGATAGGCGAGATAATTGTAGCTGATACCATTGGGGCAACTGAAGCGAACACAGTTAATTATGATTTAGTAAAAGACGGAAACCGAATTGATGTAAAAACCAAACGGTGTAATACTAGACCACAACCAAACTATGATTGCTCAGTTGCATCTCATGGAACTAAGCAGGACTGTGACAGTTATGTGTTCGTGAGGATACTGACTGATCTCAGTAAGGCTTGGATTCTAGGTAGCATACCTAAAAAAGATTACTACGATAAAGCTACCAGATACAAGAAAGGTCAAGTTGACCCAAGCAACGGTTTTACGTTTAGAACCGATTGTTATAATTTACCAATAAGTAATTTAGAGCCGATCAATGAAATCAAAAGTCAAAGCAAAACTGTTCTCGATTGAAGCGTTCCTGACTAGGGATGGTAATGTCGAAGTACTCTACGATGTAGTAAACCACGATGAGTTTGAGAAGACTATGAACTTGGGGTTACCAATGTACGAGGGAACTACAAAGGTAACCCAATTCATAAAGTTTCTTGAGTCCAAAGCTAAAGAGATAATGGACAAGTCAGGTGGGTATCTGTGATACAGTGGTGGGAGATGTGGTTAGTTGTAGCCATAACAATAAACACCACTATCAACACGATAGTATTTTTTAAGGGTCGTAAGATATCGAGGGCTAGGGATAAGCCTACTTCATTATCTTAAAGTCTTTACCAGATATTTTACCGTCTTTATTCTTATCCAATTTAGATTGGTTGCCTACTAAGCCACCACTTTTGTAAGATGCCATTTTAGGTTTCTTAACCTTACCTCCTGCCATCATACCCATGCTGAACTTCTTCTTCTCAGTCATGCTACCCATAGGACTCATCATTGATGCTTGACCTGTACTGGATTGTCTGTTGCTTTCGGCTAACCCACCCATGTTATATGAAGGTGCTTTTGCACTTCCCCCCATCATCATAGGTTTTCTCATGGATACTCCACCCCCATAATTCATGCCTTTACGTGGTCCGTTGTAATAAGTTTTCATTATCTATTTCCTCTTTGTTCTTTTACTGTTGTTGGGTACACTACATTTTTAGATTTCCAATAGTTCTCGGCATTGTAGTGGGTGTCGTGTTCTAACTGTAAAGTGTTTCTTAAAGCAGTAGCTGAGTTTTTTATAATAGCTTTTACAAAATAATCTGCGTCTGCTTCTAACACTCTTGTCGGGTCGTTCATAAGATTCAAGATAGTTGAAGCAACTCTCTCATCATTCATTATTGTATTTAGTATTGCACCATCTGCCATTGCTGAGTATCTTATAGCCATCTCTGCCATGACGTATTCTTTACTGACCATACCCCTAGCTATGTTAAAAGCTTTAGACAAAGTGTTGTTTAATGTGAATCCCGGATTAGGACCTACAGCACTTACCCCACTCTGACTGGCTCGTCTTAGAACACTCTGGGCATCCATCTTAGTTCCGTGCCTATACATAGCTACAAGAACTTCTTTTTGTACAGAAGTTACTCCTGCTGAATCCATTAGCTTATTAAATTTTTCTGATTGAAAAGACAAAGCAGTTCTTACTCCTGTTTCACTTACTTCATCAAACCCAGTTAAAATAGCAAAAGGTATTTCAGGAGTCTCGTAGGAACTTATAGGTATTTCCTTGCCTGTGTAACTTTTCCACATACTACCATTCTTCTCTTCTCCTCCTGCATACCTTAATACGTCAGCCACAAGAGATTGTAGTGTTTTATCTTTTTGTTCTAACGTCATTCTTCCTTCGTCAACTAGCCTACTGAGATCATCTACGTATTTATCTACTGAGTTAGGATTACCTTGCATTATAATATCGTTGTAAAAAGAATCACCTGTCATGTTATCTTTGTATAACCTACTATTTTCATAAGCTTTAATTCGTTCTTCTTCAAACAATTTAACAGTGGAGTTTTGGTTAACAGCCTGTTCGTTTTTAACTAATTTAACAAAGTCCTTGTGAGTGTCTTCAAATTTCTTAGATGACATTATGGCATTAGTTATGTGTTCTTCTGATCTTAACATGTCTGTAATATTAAAAGCTGGCATAGGAATAATTTCACCGTCTGGCATCTTAACGTTAACCGTTATAAGTTCTTCCATTTTTCTAATGTATTCATCCCAGTTTTTAAATTCCCCACCACTAGGTAAAGATAAAGCTTTAGGTACGTTTAGCTGACCCTTATCTTTTATTATTATACCACCCAAATTTGTTTGTTCTAAATTAGGAACTTGCCCTTTTTTTATTTGGGCAGCCACATTGCTAAGACCTTTTGACGAGACAAACTTGCTGTACATAAGGGATTGTAAAATTTCGGATAATGCGTTTAGCCCTGCTTCTCCTTCAGGACTGCTTAAATCAAACACAGGCTTAACCATAGAACTTAACTGATCAGCAGTAGGCTCTACATATCTACCATTTACTTTTACTAACAAGTTCTCTGGGAGAGTGGTTGCAGTCGAGGCAAAGGTAGCAACCAGTCTTTTCATTTCATTTTCAACAAACATTGCCGATTTATCATTGGGATTTATAATGGCGTTAATCAAGGGATCAAAAATCTTAGTTGCATCTTTTGAAGTTATAGTTGTTGTTTTTCCATCCATGCCTATAAATTTGATAGGAGAACCATCACTCAAACTTAATATTTGATCTCCTACAGTATTTTTATCAAACCTTTGTTTTTCAAGTCTGGCTATAGTCCTTGCATTTATCACCCCGTTAAAAGCTTCATCGTTAGTGGCATTACCCCAAACTCTAAAGTCTTCATCCATTAAATTAACAATCTGTATTCCCAAAGCTTTTATTGTTGGGTTTTTATTTTTTGCATACACTTGCATTGTTTGTCGAAGATTCTCAAATTGCTGAGGGCTTGCTACAAAACTTAAATCTTCTGCGTTAAAATCTAAACCTTCTTTATTTTTCAAGTAACTTAAAAGTTGAAAGTTAGTCATACTTTCTGAGTCAGTTAAACCATACTGTCTACGTATAGCACCGTTGTTATTAGCTTCTAATCTAAACGACTCAAGAACTTCATTACCATTTTTAAATTCAGTACCCCCAGATTTATTTATTATGCTTATAATTTCAGGGTCATTAAACAACCTTAACATTCCTGTTTCTGCTGCCCCATTTAAATTATCTAATAACTTTCCCCCTGTGCTACCTCCTAATACAGAACTAATACGAGGGTTACTTAAGTCTGTAACACTCATCTTTGTTTCTACAGAATAAGCTTCAAACAAATCAAATATCTTAGTGCCTGTGTTACTAAAATCTATCGTTTCTGTTTTATCCACTTGGCTGTAAGCATTTATTATCTTGGCTTGCGAAGAAGATTCTATAATAGATGCTAAAGAAAGAACAGTCTTGTTAGCATTGTCTATAGAATTACTTTGGTTGCTAGTTAACTTTAATCTTCTATTAGATTCTGTTAAAGTTTTTACAAGGTTAGCAGCGGACTTTTGTACATCCCCTTGTTTTATAAGTATATCAGCTTCACCTGAAGAAGTAGTTTTACTACCTGTTAAATAAGCTACGGACTTTGCTCTTAACTCAAATAGTTTAGTTAGCATGTTCTCAGGTCCTGCCCCTGAAGTCCAATAGGTTAATAAGTCTGCGTTAGAGGAGTTCTCAAGTTCACTTATAAAGTTATCTATATTAGAAACCTCTATTGCTTGTTCTCTTTTAAATTGACTTATAGCATTTAAGTTAATTGAATCGTACATGCCAGCCATTTTTTTTAATCTTGATATCACCTCTGGGGCAACACCCCCTACGTTCTCCATATTTAAAATGTCTGCTTTTAAACCATCAATAGTTTCACTTAAAGCTGCTATTCGTTCTTCTCCAAACTTCTGAGTTTTTATAGAATTTCTAACATTTCTTTGAAAGTTTTTTATATCTTTTTTAGAAAAAGCATTGTCTTTTAATTTTAAATCTTGGGCGTATCCGTGAAAAACACTTATGCCTGCTGAGTCGGCTAAACTTAACACAAGCTTATCTTGTATTCCTTTTCGGAATTGTTCAGGTATATCCTTAGTAATTGTGTGAATGTCTTTAATAGACTCCATCATGTTCTTAACTAGGATGTCAGATTCAACTTTATCAAGTTTTAAAGCGTTTTTTGTAAATTCATCTATCGTTCTTATTCCTGAAGTGGTTATTGACAGAGAATCTTTTATTTTGTTTAAGGCAGTTAAGTCAGGGTTTAACAACATACCCTTACCGTATCCAAATAGTACAATGTTAGCGAGACTTTCTATTCCTAACTTAACTTGAAAAGCTTTATTCTCTACTGCGTTTGTGATTAAAGGTACTTTAAGAACAGATTGGTAACTATAAAACTTCTTAACTCCCCCAAAAAGTAGATAAGCCGCCACAGCTACTCCTTCTCCCATAGCCCCATCTCTACCTTCTTCCTGATTAGCCCACAAGCTTCTACCTGTGGCTTGTACCATAGCTATTGTTAAATCTTGTCTTGGGTTAAGACCAAAGTTAATAGCATTTGCCCCAGCTAATTTATACATCTGGTAGTTTCTGTTATTTTTTAGAACAGCTAGTTCATCACTTAACTGCTCTGCATATTTAGTTTGACCACTAACCCTTGCATCTTTTAGAGCAACGCTCTTTTCACTTATCTTTGTTTGTAGCCCAGACATATTAATTTTTACACTTTCGTAATTAAACCTTTTGTTTACTGTGTTGGCTATTCTATTTGCACTAAATCTAGCAAGCCTACCCCCATTTGAACTTTGTAAGGCTAATTCTCTTGCTGCTTCGGTTATAGATACGTTGTGAGTTAAAGCGTAGCTACTGGAAGCTGCTAGCTTCTTATCTATAGTATTAAGTTTAAATGGTATCTGGCTATTAGCACCATATTTTTTTGTATGAAGAAATCTTTGTGTGGCATTGATACCATCATTTACTCTTTTTGCAAAAACAAAAGGGGCAGTTACAAACTTGTAAGATACAGCCGCTTCAGCAATAAACACAGCCACTTGTTGAAAGAACCCCATCTCATCTACTGCGTATTCAAATACTTCGTTTGCAAATTTAGGAGTTACAAAATTCTTTTCATACACTTCCTCCCCATCCACATTAATTTTTTTATTGTAACCCTGTCTTTCAAATTCTTCAGGAGATAGTTTTCTACGATAATCATCCCTGACTAACTCATTGACAATCCTGTGCCTGTCTGCATCTGGTAATAACTTTGAAAGACCAAATGCACCGTCTCTTCTAAATTCAACTAATTCTTTTTCCATATCAGCAGAAAACCATGTGTCTCTACTTTGGTCAGCCCCTAACAACCCTGCAGCTTTATTGTATCCCCCCTCCATAATTTCAGGAAGATAAAATCCCATACCTTCTTTTAAGAATCCTATAAGTTCGTAGCTTCTTCGGGCAAGGTTTGCTCCCATAGTAGGGTTAAGTCTTCTTGCAATGGACTTTAGTATGTTCTTATCAACTGGTGCATCAGCTTTTGTCTTTGACCATGTCATAAAGTTAGCTTCACTCAGTGACTTTTTTTCTAAGATAGTTCTAGTGTTAGGCATAAGAGTTCTTGTAAAAACGTTCTCTTGAACAGGAACATTATCCATAGACTCAGGAGCAATCATTTTATTTGTAGAAGCATCTATTGGAAATGCTCCCGTTTCATACACTCCTGTACTTAACTTTTCACTTGTAGGTACAGAACGGGTATACATACTTTTAAATAGATTAATTTTTTCATCTAGTGTTTGTTGGTTAGGAAGGGTTTGTCCTGTTGTGTTCGCACTTTGTATAGTTTTGTAAGCTTCAATACCTTCTTGAACAACTGAAGCATCTATCTTGTTACCAGCTTGAAACATAGAATTGATGTCAACTTCTTCTCGTAGAGCCTTTTGAAAAAACTCATCTTGAATACCTCTAACGTCAACTTGGACACTATCACTTTCTTCTGCTTGGAAGTCAACAATGTTTCTTTTGGGGTCATTAACGTCTGCTCCCGGAAACCTGTTAGCTACTCTTCCACTTTCTAAAACTTCAGGGCCTGCCCCTAGATAATCTATAACTGTTGCCATTATAATCTAAACCCTCTTTCTTGTAGCTCTTTAGATGTTAACATTTTGCCCGAACTATCTGTGTAGATAGGTAAATCTATTGCTACATTACTACGCTCGTCATTTTTATTTTTTACTTCATACACTTGGTTGTTAGTGTTAGCAGGGGTATGACTTCGTACAACGTCTAATACGTAAAGGTTTCTTGGTAAGCTATTGTTAGTCTCATATCTGTCCTTGTACTTTCTTACCATATTTATAGAGCTAGTCATTTGCCTTACCTTTTTAAAAATTGGTATTGCTTTTATAGCTCTAATGTTTTTCTTTAGTACAACGTTTTCACTATTTGCATCTACGTTTGTAAAGACTTCAAGAATGTTGTCATTTATTGTTTGTGCGGCTAGGGCATCGTTTCTAAAGCCCATTAGAAATTCTTTAGTGATATTGTTAGTCGCAAAAAAGGAAGCTGTAATACTTTCTAAAGCAGCTTTAAAATCTCTGTCTGATATTCTACCGTTGGGGTCAAGGTTTTTTGCTCTGTTATACGCTATTGTTATTAGACCTGATTTTACTTGGGCATCAGCAAGTCTAGCATCTGTCCGTTCCATAAATTTGTTCATGCTTTTTACAACACCAACTCCTTCACCTTCTTCAAAAGCTGAAACTCCAAACTTTTCTAGTACGTATGTACTCCCTGCTATAACAAGCCCCGAATCTGCCAGAACTAAATCTTGCACGATACTTTTAAAACTTGTTGTTAACTGGGATTGGTTGGCGTTTACAGCTATATTGTTGATTGTTTTGTTTAAAACTCCTATGTAAGCGTCAAGCCTATCTGAATTTTCTATTATAGCTTCTCTATCTAATTGACCTTTACTTAACTTTTGTATTGCTACATCAATTTGCTCTTCTGAATATCCCAACTTTCCAGCATCTTTTTCTATTTTAAAATCATCACTCATAAGAGAAGACACCACTTGAAACACATCAGCATCACTGTCTATGTCTTGGTTAATTATAACACGAGCCATAGCAGCGTAGTCTTTTTTTCTTAACCTAACAACACTTTTAATGTTAGGTACTTGTTTAAAAATAGCGTTGCTGGCTTTGTACAAATTGACAGCACCTTGTGCTACACCATTACTATTCATACTAAACCCATTTTCCCCGAAGAATTGTTCGTAGTATCCCTCATCTTTCATCATATCAACAACACTGTTAAACCCTTGTGCTTTTGAAAATTCTATAATTTCAGGGGTAACAGAGACAGTTTGATCTTGACTACCATTCCTTAATCTTATTTGAGTTACAGGTAAAGGTGTACCTGTTTCTAATCCGTTTGAAGTCTGATGGGTAGCCACGTTTTTATTCATGCTATACCCTGTTACCACTTGTCCCATAGTAGTACCATGTATAAAAGCTTTTATCTCTTCTATCTTATACAAGTTCGGAAAACTACCTGCATAGTCCTCCTCATTCTCTTGTATTTTATTCCCATCTTTATTATAAGTTGCTGTAGTTACTAAAGTGTTATGATTTTTTATTACAGCCATAATATCTGTTTTAAGGTTAGCCTTTTCTTCTTCAGGTAGGGATTCTATAAACCCTTCAATATCTACTACTTTGGTTGAATCCCCAACTTTTATTCTAAACTTTCCTTTATTAAGTTTTATTAAAAATTGATTTGCTGTCTGCCTGTTTTTACCTATCTCCCCTATAGTTTTAGGAAAAAGATTTTGACCCCCATAAGTTACGCCTGATTTACCTTTTCCTTCACCAGTTTTGTTCATAGCTTTAGACATGGCTGTAAGGGTCATATAGTCAGCATATATTTTTTGTTCTGCTGCTTTGTTAGACTTAGAGTACTCTTTAATTTTACCCCCTTTTACCATCTTTTGTACAGCTTCATTATTAATTATAGACTTTGCAAAAATACCTTTTGACGCTTCAGTAGTTAAATAATCTTTGGTGTTGGTTACAGCAATGTCAAGAAGGTCCCCTACACTCATCTTACTTCCTTTTTCTGAAGCAAACATTGTCTGAAAGCCCTTAAGAAAGAACTCAGCTTTAGTGTCTATAATAGATTTGTCTTCATTTCTAGGTAGCCCATCTAAAAACTGTGTAACTGTTGCTAAAGGGTTCTTTGAAGCTTTAATTGCATCTTTCATAGTATTTATGTTTGTATCTGATAGCCCATCAGCTTCAGTTCCTTGCTCTGCCTTATTATCTAAAGCCCAAAACAAAGCACTCTTTGTGGCATTGTTACCTCTGTATTCTGTGATATTCCCTGCTTCTATAGGTTTTCCTGTGTTTTGATCTACAGGTCTTCCTCCATCAATGGTTACACTTAAAGGACCTTCAAACGCTTCTTTAGTTGTCACTATGGGAAACAGATTGTCCCTAAGGGCTATAGCTTGCTCACTAGTTTTAGCAGTGCTAAACAATTTGTTTTGCCCTTCAGTCAACGTTTGAGTTGCTGCAGTTGCTTTCAGTAATTTGTATAGCTGAGGTTGGTCATCTTTAAACTTTGGATTAGCAGCTATGTAGTTTGCAGCATAAGTGGAGTTACCTGAACTAGCTTGAACAAGTTGTTTGTCTATCTCAGTCATTTCCACGTTGCCCATAGCTTTTAACATAATAGAGGAGTATATATCAGGACTTTGTTGATACAAACCTTTAGCTCTATTTGTAAATGCAGGTCTGGTTAAAAATTTGTATGCTAAACTTTGACTGCTAAGGGCAGTGTTTGTCAATGAGTCTTGGTCTTCTTTTTGTTTTAACGCGGCAGCTTCTGCCTTAGCTCTTGCATCCTTTTTTTCTTGGGTTCTACCCATCACAAAAGATTCCATAGCTCCATTTAACACACCAAATGCAACAGGTGAACTACTTAACTTATCAAAAATATTAGCCATTTATTTACCTTTTCGTATGGTGCTATTTAACTCTTCTCTTAAAGTTTCAAACATAGCAGGGTTATTATTTTTCATTAACGTAAATAAAGATTCATCATCTATCCTATCTTTATTCATTCCACCATCATCTTTTTCAAACATGCGATAGGCAACGTCTTCTTCTTCGGCTATGTAAGCAATGTAAACTCCAAGAGGACCTTTTGTTAATAGTCCTACATCTAAACTAAACTTGCCACTTTCAAACCCGTCTATAACCCAAGTCTCTACAATGTGTTCCACCGACACTCCTGCCAACAACAACTTCATCATGTCCCCTCTAAATCTAGGATCATCTAATCGATCTGTAGCTTCTTGTAAAACAACATCTGGGTCAGACATTTCAGGGGGGTTTCCCCACGCCCATTTTTTATTTTCACTAGTAAGTGAGGTTCCCGGAATAGATTGTGCAAAAGGGTCTTTTGCTTCTATAGACCCTGATCTTACGTTTGTTTGTGTTTGTATATTATCCATTGTATTACCTTAAGCTGTGGGTACACCCGATGTTTTATAAGACGCTGTAAACCCTTTGACATTTGCATCACCTGCTACTGTCATGGTTGACTTTAACGCTGGTCTTCTTTTTGCAACGTAATTTTCTGCTTGTACTTGTCTTAAGTTGTTATCCCGTGAAAGATTGTTTGAAAAGTATCGGTAGGCTGTCTCCATGTTAGGTATCCCTAATCCAATAGGCTGATCCATACTTTGCAAAGATGCTTTTGCTCCACCCCCACTTGTTCTTGTACTCATTTTACTTGGAGTAGCAAACCCAGCAGATTCTTGTTTTTCAGAAAGTGAATTATAAACCTCTGCTCCTTTTTTAGCCACACCAAGTACCGTTATAACTGTATCTAAAAAATCAAATCCCGACATCTACCAAGCTCCTATTACTTTAATTATATTTGATGCTAACGTTGCTTTATTAGCTGCAGAATAAGCATCAGAATTTGCCGCAGCATCTAAAGCTTGAATAACCTGCTCATGTCTTCTTTGTAATTCTGATTCAGAAGCTGTAAAGTTAAACGTAGCATTGTCTCTGTATTTTTGCCACAAATCATTCATAGCAGTCGAACTAACATTATACATAAGCTGTGTGTTTATACGATTAGTTTCATTTGCAACTGCTGTGTTGGCTGTGTTAACTTCTCTACGCCATTTAACATTTGATTGATCAATTATGTTTCTCATATTAGCATTAAACTTTTCACGTTGGTCTTTCATACTAGCGTTGTACTCTGCAAATGAGTTTTCTTGATTTATGTTGTTTTGTTTAATTGCAACATCCCTGTTTATGTTGGCTGTATCAACTTGAACTCCCAACTCTGCAAAATACTCTTCTACTTGAAGTTCGTTCTTTGCATTAAATTGTTGTTTAGCATTTTCAGCCGCAGACTCCGTTAGAGCTGCCTGAGCTAAAGCATTATATTTTATAGCGTTAGATTGTTGTTGAGCATCTAATTCTTTTATATCTATTGACAATAAAGCTTGTGCGTTGCTTATTGCACCTTTAGTACGTGCATCTGCGTTTTGCCTGTCCATTGTAGCAATTTGTAAAGCATTTTGCAAGGCTGCTTGTTGCCTGTTATCTAAATTTTTAAGTTGTATATTACCATAAGCACCTGCATCTCTAGCAGCAATAGAAATACCAGATTCCATAACAGCCTGAGTTAAAGCTGCGGCAGCCATGCTGGATGCACCTAGCCCCCTAGACTGCATTATAGCAGTAACTTTTCTTGCCGCAGGGGATGCCCAAGCAGGGAGAGGTTCTCCATCTTCTATGCCACCTAGCAAAGATTCTAGTTGGTATTTTACTGTAGCTTTCTCATCCAGTGCTTCTTGAGCAGGACTTGCTGTTGCACCTGCAGATAATGTTGCATCTGATATATCATCTAAGTCAATTAAATCAGAAGAACTAAAATCAGAGGTAGCTCCTGTATATGTTTGACCTTCTAAAGTAGTTGTAGCACTTGCAACAGGGTCTGTTATTTGACCTAAATTTTCAGTCGCTGTTGGCTTAGTTATTTTTTCTATTGTAGTTGGGTCTAAAGTTTTAGGAGTTACAGACGGAACATCTGTTTCTGACAACGTTTGACCTTGCGTACCCAGTAGTTCATTCTCTTGAACTCCTTGCGTAATTGGCGTTACCTGAGTTTCTGCAGTTCCTACTTTACCTGCTAAGTCTTCAGTTTTAGTTTCTAAATCTATCGCCATATCTGTTTCCTATTTCATAACTATTGCGACTACTAAAGCAACTACACCTAAAGTTCCTACCATAGACATAGCTTCTATTCGCCACATTCTTTTGTCTAGTGCTTCTAGTTTATCGTTGACTGCCTGATAACGGATGGCACATTCTTTCTCGTGAGCATCAAGTTCTAGCTGTACTTTTAGTTCAGGTTGCATGTTTAACTTCATCAATCAGCATCTGCTATTGAGTTGCCATCTATTGCTGCCCACACAAGGATTGCTTTGTAGTATCTGTTGTTAGGGTCTAGTGGTATATGATACAAAATTCCATCAATAGTAGCTTGAATATTGTTGATTTCATTTTCATTATTAGGAAATAACTTATTATAATATTTTGCATTTTCGAAATTCATTTTAATCTCCTATAATTCTGCATCTAATGTTAAAGCCCTAATATCAGAGTATTTACCTTCAGCACTAGTATCTCCAGCCAATCCAATATAATGTCTATGGTCATTCCCTTCTATAGCAGGATGACCATTTACAAAAGTACCATTAGTTGCACCAGTAAGAGTAGCAGTAGCGTCTGCTCTCATTGTGGTAGGCAGAAGATAACTTGCTCGTCTATACTTCCCTGTACCATCAGTAACAATAGGGTAAAGCCAAAGATAATTACCAGAAGTTAACTTGGGGTCTTGAAAATATCTCTGGCACAAAGCTAGTTCTTCTCCAAACGACCTATGCTCAAATGGTGTGGCTTGATTGCCTAATTCAATTTGTAATCCAGTAAGAAAGAATGTTCTATTTGTGCTGTCAAAGAAAGATGTTTGACTGTCACCAATTCTTAAATTGTTTGTTGCATGCCAAGTATTTTCAGCAAATGTACCACCACTAAAAGTTGTTCCACCATGTAACCAAATACCTAAAGTAAAAGCATGAGTGTTATCATCATCTACTGCCGCACCTGCTGTATCACCTGTAAATGTAATTGATACTCTTGTCCAATCTGTAGTTACATTAAATGTTTTACCAGTATTTCTTCCATCTTCTTCATTTCTCCACTCAAGAGTATAAGTAGCACTTGCATTACCCTTTACATAAAATGAAACTGTTATTGGTTGGGCAGAAGAAGAACCATACATTAATTGTTGTACATCTTGACCTTCAAATTTTGTTTGTAAAATCAATGCTTCTGAAGCTGAAATAGATGTATCTGCTGTAGTGCAGTCTAATTTCATACAGTTAGCAAAGCCAGTAGGACCATCAGCAGTTTGTGACATTGTAAAACGACCTGCTGATGTCGTTGTAAAATTAAACCTATCAATAGCAGGATATGCTTCATTTGTTGCACCAACACCAGTAGTAGTTGTTGCTCTCTGCGATATTTGCATCGCCCCATTGATGACAAGATTCCGTCTCCCACCAATCTGGCTATTGGTTGCGACTTCACCTATCTTTGCTAATTCTGCTGCTTTACTCATTTGTTATTCCTTTTGTTTATGCTACTAAATATCCTGAAAAATGTGTGTAGTGGATACTTCCAATAATGTCTGTTTGTGCAGTACCAGCATTTTGGTTTATAATAATATTTGCTGTATCAGAAGCATCCATATCTGCAAATATTGAATAGGATACAGAATAATAAACTAAATCAGCAGTAAACTTAGGGGCAAATATATAATCATATGACCTATTACTTGTATTAATATTTATTGAGTAAAAATTAGCTGCTGTGTCAAGGGCCCCTAATCTCATTGAAATATTAAAAAAATATCTACCAGTAACTGGTGCTACAAATCTATTATTGCCTAAATCAAAGTCTGCGTTTTGGTCGAAGTGTTCAGCCGCCCACACTACAGTTTCTCCACCAATAGCTACGTTAGATTGGTCTGTGTTATTTTTAGTGGCATGAAAAGCAGGTTGTAGTGGTTTGGTTATAATACCAGCTGCATCAAACCTCATAGAGTCTGTTGTTCCAAGAGTGCCACCTAAACCTATAACTAAGCTATCATTGGTATCATCCACTCCTATATGATAATCTTGAGCATTGCCATCAAATACAATCTTTGCATCTTCTGCTCCAGCATCACCAATAGTAAGAGTTGGAGTTGTACCACCTAAAGTTATAGGACTAATCACATTACCTGTTACACTAAGAGTACCACCTATTCCTATGTTACCACCAAATGAACCACCACTTCCTGCACTTACTGTGTCAGCTACGGAGAATACATCAAAGGCTATTATTTCAACTACGTCATCAGCCGATGCACCCTGTACTAAAACTACAGATGTTCCTGTTGTTGATGCGTAATCATCTACTGCTTTTAACTTTACACCATTTTGATAGACATCAAGATATGCAACGTCTACATAGACAAGGCTGATGTTATTTTCATCATTGCCACTAAAGCTAGTTTGATTAGCTGTAGCTACATAAACAAATCGTCTACGCACTCCATTTGAAGGGGATGTTCCTATATATGCCATATTTTTTTATTCCTTTGGATACTTGTCTTTGACTGCTTTAACTGCTGCAAACCAAGCACCAGTTTTATCACCTTTGTCGGCTAACATATCTTTATATAATAAATCTAATTGCTCTGTTATCTTTGGGTACTCTGCTACTCGTTTATCAACATAAGCATTTGGGTCTGCCCAGTTATTAATGTTAGTCATGTTTAATGTTATTTCATTGCCATCAACATCAAAGGCTTTGTCTTCAATTGTTTTTACTGCGTTAGAATACAGGGCATATACTGCTTTAGCGTTTATGGTCATACTGCAATCTCCGTAATTGTTATACTTGAACCTAATACACCACCAAATCTTCTGCCCTCATTTTCACCATTCATAGTAACAGTTGCTGAAGAATGTGGCCCAACACGAACTTTAAACGTAGTTGCAGAAGTAGTACCTGCTGTCATAAAGTGTGATAAACCATGATTAACAACAGCTTGAGCTACACTATCAAAATCAAGAGAAACAGCTAAAGCATTTGCAGTAGTGTCTTGGAACAAAGCAGCAATTAGCCAAATATTAACTGCATCTGCTGTCCAAAGTCCTACCACTTCAATCTTTAATTTATTAGATGCGTTTGTAGGTGTTATAGCTAGGGTTAAAAATTCAGTACCTTCAGTTTTTTGAGGTATTGTATCGTCGTTAGGTATAACAGTTGTACCAGTAGCCATTGCTACTGAGGTTGTACTTACCACTTGTATAACAGTTCCTGCTGGCAAACCACTAGTTGCTAATCCATCACCTATTACTTTTGTTAATGCCATTATTTACCCCTGTGCTTCTGCCCATGTTTTATATGCTGCTTCTACTGCATCTGTCCACACAGCATTGGCTACAGCTTGAACACTTGCAGCTTCACCGCTTATATCTGTGTCGGTATGTGTCCAGTTGTTATCTGAATCTTTTGATGATGAGCATGGTTGTAGAATGTGCCTATGCCTTGACCTACTTATTTCAGTACCATCTTCTTTGATGACTGTATCGATAGCTACTTGTATAATCCAAGTGTTTACCACTTCTATTTTTG
>Ga0308019_10000682_pt1 | contig 20993 bp, 14 predicted proteins | sample Neamet284_FD_203135 | JGI IMG/M metagenome (GOLD analysis project Ga0308019, IMG submission 203135) | Marine microbial communities from water near the shore, Antarctic Ocean - #284 | ecosystem: Environmental > Aquatic > Marine > Unclassified | place: Southern Ocean | collected 2014-10-01 | reverse complement strand
GCTGAAAGTGCAGGACGGTTTGGCGTTTCAATCGAGCCATCAGCATACCCGTGAATGATACAACATGCATCTGCCCTATCGCCAGCCCATGCTGTTACTAAATAGCCATTTGAGCGGACGCCTTTTTCGTCCATTCGGCAAACTGCAAGGCGGTCGATGATTTCAGTATGTTGTTCGACGACTGCTTGTGCTGCTGTACGTTCATGGCGAGCCCTCTCGATATGAGGCGCTATTTTTGAATCGCGTAAAACTTCATTCAAACTCGCACCTTGGGAAAGCAGAGTTAGGACATGATGCATGTGCTCAGATTCTTTGAGTGAAAGCGAACGAGCCAATTGAAGAATGGGCCCATCTTCAATGAATTCCTCACGGGTGATTTGACCTGAATCAAGTGCATCGACCACCGGCATTATTTCTTCCAAATGTGAGAGGTCAATATAGGGACTCAATACATCATAGGCAAGTCGAGCAGCAGAAGGCGTCGCCTCCCAATGACAGGTTCCTCCATTGGCAACAAAATGTGCCTCTTCTTGTTCATTCGGACGATTGGTTTGATGGTGGTCTAAATACCAGCCGCATTCTGGGTGAAAGGGCAAATCCACCATGGCTGTGGAACGGTCAACTAAGGCGTCGATGGCCCCTGAACGAACCAATGCTGCATGAGCAAAATGAACTTCAGCATCTGGCTTTGCTGCTTTGAGGACTGCTGCTGCACAAAGTCCATCGAGATCGGAATCGGCGATGATTCGAGTGAAATCGGGCAATCCTGCTCTTTTCAGTGGCGACGAGGAGAGGGGCATGACGCCACCTGAGTGTGCGCTCTCCAAGAAGGTTTTTAGGAAACATTTCGCCACAATTGACTTGACCTATCGCCGTTCTGCTTGTGGTATGGAGACCTCGTGTGGCATAGTCTTGGTCAATTATGGGACAATCCTCCTCCTCCAGTATCCACGCGGCCACTGGGATTTCCCCAAAGGCCACGTCGAAGAAAGTGATGAAGATCATTACGCAACGGCTCGGCGCGAACTCGGAGAAGAAACTGGAATCGATGAAATTGAATTTGTCCCTGGTTTTGTTGAGCGGAGTGAATATTCATACTGGCATAAGGGTCGGAAACATACAAAACAAGTCTACTGGTATCTGGCGGAAACCGAGCGTATTACAGTAACACTCTCAAAGGAGCATCAAGGCCATATGTGGCTGGATTGGGAACAAGCAAAAGAACAACTCACGCACAAGGAAACAAGAAGTATTCTCGAAAATGCTCATCAACACCTTATTTCGCTTGGCAAGGACTGATTCAAAGTTGGTCGAATTCAAGGTCGCTTTGAGTTAATTTTCTTATCGAAGCGCCAACACCACTTTCCGGCCCTCTACGTCCGAGCGGCATCCAGAGAGATTCATCATTTCCAAGGCTCAAACAAACCCACCGCCCAAAAACAAAAAACCAATCGGAGAGGCGGTTAAGATACACAAGAACAAGTGGTCGGACAGCGTCGCTACCTTCTGATTCAGCTAAACGAAGTACCGTGCGTTCAAGGCGACGAGTAACCGTACGTGTAAGGTGAATAACGGCCTCAGGGCCTTGGCCGGAGGGGAGAATAAAACTGGCGAGGGGTTCGAGTTGTTCGAGCCAGGCATCCATTTCATCAACTAAAACCGATGCTTGGTTATCATTCAAAACAACCATTCCTTCAGGTAATTTGGATGGTGGACACGCCAATTCTGCCCCGAGGTCGAAAAGTTCGTTTTGTATTCGAGGAAGGGCTTGATTGGTTATTGATTGGACCCTTTGAACAGTGGAGCGATTACCACCATCGTCATGCATTGGAAGGCGCTCAATTTCCATAAGACACATGCCAAGAAGTGCGTTGAGTTCGTCACATGTACCTACCGCTTCAAGGCGGGGGTCTGCTTTTGAACGGCGCGAGCCATCAACAAGCGAAGTTTCTCCTTCGTCTCCTGTGCCTGTGTAGACTCGCGTGATGCGTACCATGGCTCTGCCTCAGGTAACGCGAAGTCATGCTTCTATGAGTGGTTTTCGGGCAAGAAAACTTGTATCGATTGGATGATACCATTCAATATCTTCTTCGCCGAAGCTCCATGAATACAATGCGAGATGTTGGTCGACCACACCGTACCATTCTAATCGGCCTGGCTCTAAGCACGCAATGCGCGTCCCAGTCGCTTCAATTCTCGAGGTTACATTTTGCCAATGGGCTACAAGTTGAGCCAACTGTTCAGCAACCTCAACCACATGTTCACTTTCTGCCTCTAACGATTCGAGCAATACTTCCAATTCCTCTGTGAGGTCGTGAGCCTCGTCACTCATCGCTTGAAGTTCTGCCAACCAACGTGTTGCTTTCGGTAAGTTTTCCCTGGCATCTTCAAGCGAAACGATTTGAGCACCTTTCGGCAGAGTACGCAATGCAACATCTTCATCCGCCAATGAACATACATCCATTGGTCGTCCAGAAAAGAAGGGTACATCTGTATGTTCTTTCACATATGTTCCTTAACTTGAAGGGCCTTCAAGTCATCGGAGAAAAACCATGATTTTCTCTATATTTTGGGGGTTTAGGAAAAATCGGTGTTCTGAAAATCATGCTGAAGGGATGGGTGATTGGAATTTAGGAACGAATTTCCTTGCAACTTTCATGAACATGGCTGAGCCGATTCCCGCCCATACCAATAATTCAATGATCAAAATTGCATAATACAGAGGGCCAAATTCCTTGAGGAGTGCGACTGCGTCATACGGCACTCCATAGAACGCCATATAGGCTACTTGAGAAAGAAGGCTTGAAGAAAACCAAACGACCACTGCAAACCAAAAAAGAGTGCCTGATTTCCATTCTTCTCGGGGTTTAGATGTTTTTCCCATGTTAATATATTGTTTTTCTACCTCTTAAGTTCTTTGCACCCCTGCATAGATGTACATGCTCATTTGACCGGAATATGCCGGTATTAGGAGTTTTATTTCCGGAATATTCGCTATTCCTGTTCTGAAGTGCTGAGAGGTGGAAGGCGGAGCGATGCGGAAACGTCGATTTGCCGAAGTGCATCGTGAATCGCTTGAATCCATTCAATAGCAACGGCTTCTTCACCACCTGCTGCAAGAAGTGATTCAAACCATTCATCGGCTGTATGTTGATCTTCAATGAATAAATGAATTCGGTGGAGTGCAAGATATGCCATCGGGTTCAAGTGTTCTTCTTCAGCATCCCATCCTTTTTCAAAACATGCAATTGCGCCTTTATCCCCGTCGATTTGCCCACGTTGTAGGGCGACCATCCCCGCTTGGCTCCATGCAAGTGGTAATCGACCAATCAAGAGTCCACGGAACACCAACCAGGTCTGCCCTCCACCAAGCATGACCAGTGATAGAAATCCCGCCCATTGTTCGAATTGATTCAAACTGCTCCATGTTTGGACCATTAATCCGCCGACACCAACACAGAACAAGAATCCTGAAAACGGAGCAATGAGTACTTCTCTCCGAGTGCGTATTAAGTGGTGAATTCCAGCGAGAAGACCGAACGAGCCAACACCGCTCAACAGGACAAGATGTCCAGTCACAGTGACGGGCTTTGGTGCCATTTGACCCACAGCTACCAATGAAGTTAGAATGAGGATGAACATACCAAATCTTAGGGATGGGCGAGGGAACGGTTGACTTCTCGAACCGATGCATAACAGGAGCCCGATGATCGCTTCAAAGCCAATCAAAATCCATTCTAAAGTGCTTGTTTCAAATGTTAACATAACCGCCCTCCAAATTGTTCGACGAAACGGCACTTTTTGACCCTTTGCTCAGGCCTTGTGATAAGCGGTTCCGCGCAAAATCTCTGTAGCACGATACAATTGCTCAACCAAGAGGACACTCGCCAACTCGTGAGGGTATGTCATTTTCGAAAGCGAAAGGCGTTGTGCATGAGCGGGCATGTTTGTGCTAGGCCACCCCTGTGCTGGCCCAATCGCAAGGTGGGTTTCATCTCCTGCTATTTTCCAATCTTGTACTCGGTTGGAGAATTCTATTGAGTCAAGGGTTTCGCCAACTTCATCCAAATAAATGACATTGCCTTTTCTTTTTTGGAGAAAGTCTGCATACGCTTCACTGCTCATTTTATCAGAATGATATTCAATACGTATTCCGCGTGAGGTGATACGTTTCGAATACATCTCAATGAGTTCACGGTTGGCTTTCTCCTTTGGAATACCGTGGAGATGTACCGTAACTCTTGCCATGGTTTTGCCAAGGCGTCCTTATTGATGAAGCCCTCATACACATACGTCCAAAATGTCATAGGGAAGGGCCGACGATTCAAGTGCATGGGTTGGTGGCCGTTTGGACGGAAGACGAACACCGGCCGTTCACCTGTGGACGACCCTTTGCTGAAGGATAATCGGATTTTAATCTCCGAATTAAGAGATGTGTGTGAATTGAATTTTGACAATCCGGAGGAAGCTCGAAGGCAGATTCGGAGAATGCAAGTCGAATGGAATGATGCGGCTCGAGATGGGTTGTTGAGTGATATCAATCGAAGTGGATTGGATGCTCGTGCTTTTCGTTTGCTAACCTGTGAGGATTCAGACTGGATGCTCTGGCTCGATAATCTTGAGTTTTGGAAGCCTGGTTGGAAACCTGAGACGGATGACGAGGATTGAAGAAGGGGCGGCAACCACCTCACCCCATGGGTCAAACTCCTACCCTCCATATGCTCTACACATGCCCCTTTTGTTGGAAGGTGCGTGGATTGATTGAGTACCTCAAACTTGACGTAGATTATGTGAGCGTCAACGGGATGAAAATCAAGAAAGAAGTAAGTTTCACAGATAATTGGGGTAAAGTACCTGTATTTACTGATGAAAATGGTGAACACCATGTCGATTCGACTCCACTGCTCAGGCATATTGATTCTGCTTACAACAATGGGAAGTTGGCTGCTATTGGTGATGCAGAACGCCAACAAAAATGGCTTGAATGGTCCGACACAAAAATGTCCAAAGCCACCATACCAATTCTTTACGGCAGCATCGGTTCGGCCTTGAAAACAACATTACGGATTTCAAAAATTGAAAAATTTGGTTTCTTTGCAAAGCGATTATACGCGTGGGCTGGATTCCCAATTATGTGGGGTTTTATTGCTCGAAAACGAGTCAAAAAAGATGGTCGTAAACCAAAGCAACTCTGGCATGACCTCCTGACTGAGTTCACTGACGCCCATGATGCTCAATTGTTTTTTGGCGGGAAAAGTCCAGATTTAGTGGACTTTTCTGTTTTTGGCTATATGCGTTCCATTTCTCCATTCCCTCAATTTTCATTACTTGAAGACCATAGCAATGGAATGGCATGGTATCGTCGCATGGAAACAACCTTACAATGAGGTGAGAAGTTGTCAATTCAATATAGTGGTATCGAATTCACCCCCGTTGAAGCAGGCAGCGTATTTCTTGGAACCGAAAAAGGCGGCTGGATGTATGGCGGCCAACGACCCCGACATGAAGTTCGATGCCCCCAATTCTATGTGATGAAGTCTATTTTATCACAAAACCAATTGCAAGCACTCCTCGGACTCAGTGATACTGAAGTTGCATTAAGTGGGGGCCGAATAAAACAAATCTGTATGAATTTATCCGAGAATTTCAAACCTGATGAACATGGTCTTGATTCGAATAAATCGTGGGAAATACGTTGCCCAAGTGAAGGAGAATGGCGTCATGCTCACGAACAGGTTCAATTGGGATTGATGGCAAAACAAATCGAAATTTTAGCCGATGGCGTTTCTGATAATTATCGAGGTGCGATGATGGATGGGCGCCCTCGTGCTTTTACAGGGATTGGGCCGATGGCCAATCACCGAGCAGCGATCGAATCTCATCCCAGTCGAGAAGGAGTCACTGCGCTTTCAAGTGCTCCAATGGACCGGGAATTAAGTGGAATGGTTGCCCGACTCGTGATCACCCCAGTACGCAATGGTGAAGCAATTCGTGTGCCACTCAACGCTGACTTTTCGGCTAATCTTCGCGGAGAAATATTTTGGACTTTTCTTCTTGGCGTCGTTCCGTCCTTTGTGATTCCAATCGCCAGAGGCATGGAGAGTTATGCAATCAATAGCTGGGCCAACTTGTTGTTTGGTGGATTATGTGTCGGTTTTGCCACCGGTGCATTTTGGCGACCGTCGAGACCGACTGTTTTCTTCGACGAAAAAAAGTAATCACTCATCGTTGGCAGGCGTGACGAGCGTTTCCCAATATGAATCTTGACGAATCGCATCTGCGGCACAAATTGCCGCCATGTTGACGATGTGCCGAACTCCGTCTTGCCGTGCAACCAGTTGTACCGGTTTATCCATTCCTTCCAAGATTGGACCGGTCATCTCTGCGTCTCCAAGTTCCTCGAGTAATTTGTATGCGATATTTGCAGCAGCAAGATTTGGTAATACGAGAACATTCGCTGGGCCTTTGAAATCCATAAATGGATACTCCTTTTGTACATCGCCGTTGAGCGCTGTATCCGCCTGCATAGGCCCATCGATAACCAGTGAAGGGTCAAGTTCGCGAGCAAATTCGATAGCGTCTTCAATTCGTTCAGAGCGTTGAGCCCGACTTGAACCGAAATTTGAAAAGGACAACATCGCAACTCGAGGCGCGACTCCAAAGCGCCGAGCGACTTTGGCAGTTTGAACAGCAATTTCTGCGAGCGTTCGGCTATCTGGCTTGACATTCACTGTAGCATCCGCCAAGAAAATTGTTCGACCTTTGACATTCACCATATAGCATCCAACGACACAATGTGCTTTTTCATCAGCGCCAATGACTTCAAGGGTCGGGCGGAGAACATCGTCGTAATTTCGGCTGACACCACCAACAAAGCCATCTGCATCTCCATTCATCACCATTTGACTGGCAAAATACGGACGTGATTTGAGCAAACGGTGTGCATCGGCATAGGTCATACCTTTTCGGCTGCGCTTTTGCATCATATTTTCAGCAAAAACACCTTTTCGCCGCTCGTCTTTACGAGGGTCAAAGGCTTCGTATTGGAAGTGCAATCCAAGATCTTCAATCATCGTTTGGATACGTTTAACTGGCCCCAATAAGATTGGATAACAAATCTTCTGTTCGACCAACTGAGCAGCCGCACGCAAGACCTTCTCATTATCGCCCTCTGGGAAAACAATTCGTTTCCCTGTCCCTCGAACTTGATTGATGACGTGTCGCATTATGGAATAAGAAAGACCGAAGCGGGCTTCCAACTCTTCTCGGTAGGCGACAATTGAAAAATCCTCGGGCTTAACGGCGGCCACACCCTCATCGACTGCTGCTTGAGCGACTGCAGATGCCTCCCAGATCAGAACCCTGCGGTCGAATGGTTTCGGGATAATGTAATCGTGACCGTATTGCATCGTTGCTCCATCATAAGCGGCTGAAATATAATCGGGAACGGGTTCTTTGGCGAGTTGTGCAAGTGAATGGGTTGCTGCCATTTTCATCCCTTGGGTTATATCTCGGGCACGAACATCAAGAGCACCACGGAAAATGTAAGGGAATCCAAGAACATTGTTGACTTGATTGGAATAATCCGAACGGCCTGTTGCGATAATCGCGTCACTTCGAACTTCTAAAATCTCCTCGGGTGTAATTTCTGGCGTCGGGTTAGCAAGTGCGAAAATAATCGGCTTATCGGCCATTGTAGCGACCATTTCCTTACTGACAAGACCGCCTCGTGAAAGACCAAGCATGACATCTGCACCCTGCAAAGCATCAGCTAATTCTCCCGCTTCTCGGTCGTGTGCAAACGGTGCTTTGTATTCATTCAGTTCTCCAGCCTCAAGGCGGGCTTTGGTTACGATACCTTTGCTGTCAACCATGGAGATATTTTCACGAGTTACGCCGATTGCGATGTAATGATTGGCACAGGCAATAGCACTCGCACCAGCACCTATGACAACCACTTTGATGGTTTCAAGACTCTTTTCTTGCAATTCAACCGCATTGAGCAAAGCTGCTGCGGATATGATTGCCGTGCCATGTTGGTCATCATGCATGACGGGTATATCGGTTGCTTCTGCGATGCGGCGTTCAATTTCAAAACATTCTGGTGCTTTGATATCTTCAAGGTTAATGCCTCCAAAAGTCTTCGAGATATTGACAACGGTTTCAATGAACGATTCTGGGTCTTCTGTATCAACTTCGATATCAAAAACATCGATATCGGCAAACGTCTTGAGTAACAGACCTTTTCCTTCCATCACCGGTTTGCTGGCCAGTGCACCTATGTTTCCAAGCCCAAGTACAGCGGTCCCGTTGGAAATCACAGCAACCAAATTTCCTTTCGAAGTATACCTATAGGCATCTTCAGGTCGCTCAGCAATTTCAAGACAAGGATAGGCTACACCGGGAGAATAAGCAAGACTGAGTTCATGGGCGGTCGAGTGTGGTTTCGTAGGTACAACCTTGATTTTACCACGCGGTTCTGCTTCGTGATATTCTAACGCTTCTTTCCGAAGTAAGCGCTCCTTTTTATCGAGATTCATAGGTGGACCTTATCCAACGAAGTAGGTCTTAGGTTTGAGTGTTGCGTGAAAGCGGTGGGCTGTGGAGACTGTCTACATACATGCGCTGGAATTTCGGAGTATGTTTTTATCTTCAAACGGGATATGGGAAAAGGCTACAATCGAATTCCGATGCTGGGCAATGGTGAGATTCTATGATATGTTTTCACACGACTGAGGGGCGCGTTAAAATACCCTAAAACCCCGAAAGAAGTTGATGAACATGAAAACGAACACGGCGGCCCTACCTCGCGATGCTCAAAGAGCGCTGCTACTGGTCGTATTGATGCTGCTCTCATCGGCAGCACCTTTACTCACAATTTCCGGCGTTTCTGCTCATGAGTCGTCCAATTCTACCATTTGGCCCCAAGAGGGTAGTAATGACACAGGGTGGGTTCAGTTAGATGCGGTTGGTGCAAATCCCGTAACGGGTGGACAAGCAACGGCTTCATGGATTTTAGAATTCGCCCCAGGTGCGGACCTATCCAATGTTTCTTTCCAAATTCGAGTCAATGGAAGTGATGGTTTGATGATTGAAGAGCCGATGTTGATGGCGGACGATATAGGAATCAATCTCCTTGACTGGCGTGGCCTTGGAATGCTTGGCTCTCAAGACAGTTTTACCGGTCCAAATCCTTACTCTGGACGTTTGAATCCGAACAGTGATTCTGGTGCAACTTGGACGCTTCCCTCAGATGCTGAAATCACAGAATTAGTCATCGAGGCGCTTTCGCCTGTCGACCCTATTGTGGCGCTGGCTCCTTTGGAACTCGATATTCGTGCATCGGCCATTCATCCCGATGATGGTCGCATGTATCTTGCAATCGATGATGCACTCTTGATAGTGGATTATTCCAACGACCCAATTGTCATCGATGCGCTTGAGTTTGATGCAGAGATTAACGATTTAGCAATTGATACAACCAATCGCCTGCTTCATGTTCTTACCTCAGATAGCTTGTTCCACGCGTATTCTCTTGATGATACGAGTGAACTGACACCTCTCCCCCGTCCTGCGAACAGTGTTCAAAATTGGCCGTCGCAAGCAGCCTATGACAAATTCATGATTGCCTCCAATGGATATGTCTACGCCGCCAACCAGGACGGTGTAGCTCAATGGGATGGAGTGAGTTGGTCGGTCGCTATGACCAAAACAACACAAGGCGCAGCATTGGATATGCTTGAAGTCAACAATATCCTCTACATTTCTTTTGATGATGAGGGCGTTGTACGCTGGGACCTCAATTCTGGCAGCGCATTATCGACTTGGTCGACCGCAAACAGCCTCCACTCTGATGAAATTACCGAAATGATGGTATCGGGAAACCAATTGCTCCTCGCTTCTCCAAACGATGGATTAGCACGATACGATTGGAGTTCTGGATTTTGGCTCTCGACTTGGAACGATGGAAATTGGCTGACGAGTAATGCCATTAATGGAATGGCTCGTTCGGGCTCGGACTTATTCATCTTAAGTGGCGATACACTCCATGAATACGATACCGCAGTAGGTGTCTTTTCAGGCACTCAACAGATTTCGACGTTTGGATTGACTGGAGATGGAAAAGACCTCATTGTGTGGCCAGCCCTTGGTTCACGTGCACCTGCGACAGAGATGTTATTGCTGGGCAATGGGTTTGGTTCGTTTGCTGAATTGACTCCTGGCTCAACACCACTTCAAACAGGCACCCTGCTGATTGGAAGTGGACCTACTTCATCCAGCATGCAAGATGCCACTGAATTGAATGGCGTCGTTTTTGTCGCCGCAGATGATTGGATGAATCGTTTCGATACCCAAGCATCTCGCTGGCTCCAACCTGTATATCTTGGAACCACTGTCAATCACTTGATGAACGATGGCTCCCATGTATTCATCGCCTCGGAAAGTGGGTTGCACCAAATGCACAACAATGGAACACTCCTGCAAACATGGGATTCTTCAAACACAGACTTGAATGGTGACGATATCATTCGAGTTGACTCTGATGGTTCAACTGCAGTTGGGATCACTGGCCATGGTCAATTGATTGTGGTCGACCTCACTGGAGTTGTTGCTGCTTCTGCGCCTCAATATGATGCTGCTGCAGACGACCTTACGTTGTTTAGTAACATCGTTCACCTCGCTACTGAGAATGATGGAGTCCTTCGCTATGACCTCTCCAATAATTCATGGTTAACACCCTGGATTTCCACTGGTGTCAACAATGCCAATGATGTACCTGTAGCCGTTACTGGCGACATTCTTTACTTTGGAATCCCCGGATATGGAGTCGCTCGAAAGGACCTTTCCACAGGTGAATTACTTCTTCCGTTAACCGAAAATAACAGACCAAATGGTGGAGGACTCGCCACTGAGATTCTCCCCGATGATAATATCTATGCATTGGAAACTGATGGAAGTGACCTCTACATCGGAACCAGTGGTGGAGCAATCAAGTGGGACGGTGTAAGTTCCACCTCATTCCAGACGGGCCGTCAATGGAATACTCGACCTCAGCAATATTTCGATTTCACAGTATCTGGAGGACAAATATACGCTGCAACAAATATTGGCGTCTGTGAATGGGCCACAAGTCAGATCTCCTCAACAGACCCAGATTGCCTGAATGCCCAAGATGGTATGCCAAATTGGGCAACATATTCTGTTGAAGCTGATAGTTACGGCTACATCTATGCGGGTACCACCTCTGGAGTGGGCATCATCACTGCATCTCCTTACGAAGTTGTAGGAGAATGGAAGGCTGGTGAACAGACAAATAACGCCCCTGTTGTCGTCATTGGAGATACTGCCTTTATTGGATTAGATGGAATTGGTGTGGCGAGATACGATATTCCAAACGACGAGTGGTTAACTCTCTGGACCGAAGATAATTTCTTAGATGATGGTAATGAAGATGCGACTGCACTTTCTATTGATTTGGACCCAAACAACATTTGGATTGGCGGTTCTGATGGCTTCCAACTTCTCAACGCTACGACCGGTGCTGAAATCTATGATATTGAAAAATCAAGTTCTCTCTTTGCCGGAAACGGTGACCCTCTCGATATGATTCTCGATGGAAATGTGATGTATTACCATGATGGCACCAGTAGCGATAATATTTATCGATTTGATGCCAGCAATTACACCGCACTTTCTTCACTTGATGCTGGAGCACAAGTTGATGAAAACAACGGTGATGTCTATGGCCTCAGTATTATCGACGGCATCTTGATGGCGAGTGTCTCTTCACCAAACTGGTGGCAAGCAGATGGTTCCGGGGGTATTGCTCAATGGAATATCAGCAACGGTTCATGGGGCGAAAGTATCCTTCCAATCGGACAAGTTGACCGAGTCACCGCATACGAATCAACGACTGGAAACCTCTGGATCTCTTGGGGCGAAAGTAATCTTGAACTGATTGCACCGAATGGTTCAACCATCGGTACATGGGGCAGCGATGACTTTGATTTCCCGATTAGAGAAATTGTCGAATTCAATGGTGAAGTCTTATTCGCTACTGAAGATGGTGTTGCTCGATACAATGAATCCAGCAACCAATGGCTCACCACATGGGCAGAGGGTTCAGGTTTACCGACCAATGCTGGAAGCCGCATCTATGAGTTATGGGCAAATGGCACTGACCTTGTTGTCGGTGGCGGAGATGTCAGTGGCTTTGGCCAATTCCAAGGCGGTGCTGTTTCTCATTGGGATGGTAGTGCTTGGACTCGATATGATTTGGGACAAAGCGGTACACCAAACGGTTACCCGATTTCTATGGCCATGTGTGGCGGCGTGTTACACATTGGAATCTATGCAAATAACGGTGGAGTCGCTCGCCTAGACCTTACCAACGACACAATGATTGGTTCATTCACTCGTGCCGACTGGAACGAAAATTATGGCGAAGTTTCAGGCGTAGCCTGTGATACAACCGATACGCTTTACGTGGCTTTTTACGAAGATGAAGCAGATGTCAAGAAGTACAGTTACTCAACCGGTGCTTGGATTACACCAATCACCTCAGCAACCAATGGCTTACCAAGCGATCGTGTTTGGTGGGATTCAATTGGATACGCGAACGGTGGTCTAGTCCTCGGACATGGCATTGGCTTATCTGGCAACAACATTATCGGTGGAGGATTCTCTCTCACCGCAACATCTGGAAATTCAAATGCTCAAGCCAGTGTCAACGGCGCAGGCTCTTCGGTCACCTCATTCCAATGGCTCGGAAGCGAATGGTTGATTGGACAAGCTGGTGGTTCATCAGGGTTTAGTAAGGTTGAAACCATCAGTCATCTCGGACAAAATACGATTGCTACGCTACCAGGTTTGGTCAGTGGTCAAGTTACAACAATGACCGGCAACAGTACACATTTGTGGATTACAACCATAGGTACGAATCAAGGGTTTGGTCAATCTAGCGGAGCAGGATTATTACAAGGTGAACGCCAAACTGATGGAACAATTCAATGGCAAAATGGATGGACTATGACTGCCAACAGTAAAGCCCAAGATACTGAACTTATTGGAAACGATCTTTACATTACAACCTCGCCAACTGGCCTTTACAAACTTGATACGACCTCTGGAATCGTCACACGATTGAATGGTGGTTTGCACAATAACCTCGATGGAATGGTTCGAGTTGGCACAACCTTAGTTCTCGGACTGATGGGTAGTGGTGGCTCCGCCCCTGGTGTTCAATTGTATGACATTCAGACCGGATACGGCAATGGTAAACTGATCGGTGGATTACCATCAAATGCAATCAATAATTTCGCTGCGACAACAGACATTCTCTACATTGCCACCAACGGTGGAGTAGGTCGTTGGGATTATGCTGCCTCGGACTGGATTAATCCACTGACCACTTCAGACGGACTCCCTACCAATGTCATTGAAGACGTTCTTATCGAAGGAAATTATCTCTGGATGACGACAACTGCCGGTTTAGTTCGAATGAATCTTACCACCAACGCAACGACCCTCTACACCTCTGCCTCTGGGCTCATGGGAACTTCCACCAGGTCACTTACTTCCTATACGCCATCAACAACTGGTGCTGAAACAACACTGTTCATTGGACATGATGGGGCTGGAAGCGAACGTCCTGCTGTCACCACCATTGGTTTGACTACAGGCACAATTATCGGTCATGAGTTTGACCAATTACCATCCAACAACATCGATGCTTTAGCCAGTGATTTCTGGGGCGTTCACATCGCAACAGACATTGGTCCAATGACGCATTGGAACAGTACATCTACTTTCTTTGAAAATGGAATACCATCCTACCAAATCTTTGGTTGGCCTGTACAAAAAATGATCAGTGATGGAGACCACATCCTGGTGTTTGGTGGAAACGGTGTTTCAATTGTTGAAGCCCGAACAAGTTCGCATCAAAACCTCAAGATGATTTCAATGCCATTACTCACCGGTGGAACAATTTCTTCAGATTATATTTGGCTCACTACAGATGGTGAAGGATTATACGGGTACGAAAATAACCCACAATATACCGAAATTGAACGCGTATCTATTCGATATGCAGACCCGTTGAATGTTGGATTCAATTTGGTGACCCAAGACATCACTGATATGACTCACCCCGGCATGAGTATTACCCTCGCAGACCTCAATTCAACGGTTACCCTCGACTCAACTCAAGGGGTAGTGGGAACCAATGGCATATTGTTCCAAGCCGTTCCATTGGCATTCACTTCTCCGGTCAATAATGCAGCGACTTGGGCTCAGTCAAAGAGCCTCAAGTACAACGCAACAATTGAACTTGCAAATAATCCGGATTTTGAAACTACTCTGCAACTCGCTGTTGATAACGGCGTAATTGTCAATGGAACACAATTCTTACGAATGACCCTACGTTCACCTTCAAACGGTTCATTACAAGTTCGCCTCATCTACGATTATGTTCGAACTGAAACTCCGATTACAATGACCTCCCTCATTGACCGACCTGATGATGGCGGAGGAGCATTATTATCTGACTGGAGTCTTATTCATGATGATAACTTCGCTCGGTATTTGGTCTATGTCAACGAAGGGCCTTTCGTTACAACCAATGGCTTATCCCTCACCGCTGCTGACCTGTTAGGACGAACCATAGACAAAGCAATCTCATTGCACAGCCGACTCTCAAGTGAAGTCACAACAGTCAATGGATCTCCATTGGTTGATGGTGTGGAATACTACGCTGTAGTTATTGTCGAATACGACGATGGGCATCTTGGAACTCCATCTCCAATCATGGGTCCTGCTTCTCCAACCAATGAAATTCCACTCTCCCCAATATGGGCAAATGCTGGACCCCATGATGGTGGTGCTGACGGTGATTTAGATGTTGAATGGGCGCGCTGCACCTCTCTTGATTTGACAAGTACCATGATCTATGTATCAACAAATCCAATGACTGATGTTTTAGGATTGATTCCCGAAGTAGAAGTCATGAAAACGGAGGGGAATACGACGGTCTTGTCACTTGATGCCGGTCAGCCTTACTGGCTTGCCCTCACGTGTGTCGATGAATCAGGTCAAGAAGATTTGATGAATCCGCTCATCATCGGACCAGTCATCCCAACAGGTGGATTGAACGATAACACCGCCCCTCCGAAAATGGAAAATGTTGCAGCCATCGATACTCCAGACGATGACGGTGGACGAATCACTGTTTCATGGGATGTTAACCCTGCAGAAGACTGCACCTTCTATGCAATCTTCATGCGAACATGGGAAGATGCTGATACACAACTTCCGCCTATCGACCCTGGCTTTTTACTTACAGATTATGAATTCACGCAGGCCAAAATCATTGACGATTGTTCTGAGACCTCGACCGTCGTCACAAGTATTGATGGTGTTGGCCTCCAAGATGGGCAGATGTACTACGTCGGCGTTGTTGCCTACGATGATTGGTTGAACGTTAATTTGGAAGATGTTGATCTTGTACAGGTTACCCCGATGCGCAACACTGCGGGAAGTGGTTCAACTCCAGACCGCGTTGGCACAGTCAACGCCTTTGATCATCCAGATGATGATGGAACTGCAATTGATGTTATTTGGTCAATCTCTGATGCTGATGATTTTTCTCACTATGTTGTATGGGCTGCTGACAAGCCAATCTCGGACCTTTCGGCTGCTTGGGCTGCCTTTGGAGATGATGAAACTCAATGTGCTTGCTTGAAGATTAACAAACAATGGATTGATGAAGATTACAATCCTATTGAATTAACGATTTCAACTGCCTTGTATGGCGGCGATTCAATCGTTGATGCCACACCTCAAATTATCAAACCAGATGTTGAATTGTTCGTGGTCGTAACTGTCCATGACTTTGCTGGAAACGTCTATCTCACTGACCTCCCACAAGCAACAGTCACCCCAATCAATAATCTACAAGATGTGACTGCACCAGCACCACTCGACATCATCGAACTTTATGACCGGCCGAATGATGACGGTAGTGCTTTACTACTCGACTTTGAATTGAGTGAAGAGAGCGATGTAGCAAACTACGAAATCTATGCAGCTACTTGGTCGTTCGATGCAGTGGGTGTGGGAAGCACAGGACCTTCGACTCCGGTTGCTGTTCTTTCTCGACTCCCCGAACTTCCACTCACCATTGGCATTGTTGCAGGAGATACACCTGTCATTGCTGGACAAGAAATCTGGGCTGTTGTCGTCGTACGAGACACAGCAGGAAATGCTCAAGAAATTGATTTGGTGAGTGTTTCGGCTCAATCTATTGACGATGGAGTTGATGACTTTGGAAGATACCTTGAGGAGATTGAGGATATTGTTTTGACGTGGAACTCTGAAACGAATATTTTGGTGGAGTGGAATCATTCAGCCGACTCGAGTGTCCGTGGTTACCGTGTTTACATTTCAAATACCGATTTCTCTTCAAATTCTGAAGCTGATTTTGTTGCTGAAGTAAAGGCATCGAATTCTTTCCTCATCACACCAAACAATTACGACCCACTGGTCAATACATCTGCTTGGTATGTCGCAGTTACGCCGTTTGACGACTTCTTTGAAAGAGTAGAAGTCGAGGCGGTTATGCTCGATGTTTTCGGTAAAGAGAACACGAATGGAGATGGTGGCCTAGATTCAATCAAAGAAAATGATTTGTCGTCTCTTCTCACTACCCCTAATCTAATGGCAGCAGGACTCTTGGTTATTGCGCTCCTCTTACTGGTCGCTATTGTCCGCTCGCGTGGAGGACAACGTAACCGTAACCAAACAATTGAATTGCAAGAAGCAACCTGGGGAATTCAAAACGAGGATTGGGGCGCAGTCGGCGTTTCTTCCCCTCCTCCAATGGCGAGTAAGACCGTTCCAAACATCGAGCAAAGTCAAGGCAATGATGTTCTTGCTGCAGCACAACGGATTGAGAATCAGGATATCTATGGACGACCCGCATACCAATCTCAACAGCCGGTCATGCAACCTACGCAGAACAATGCATTGTTGAACGATCTTACCGGGTCAACTTCCCCACAACTCCCTAAAGCGAGCATTGATACATCATTCTTGGATGACTTGCTTTGAGGCGTGTTAATGAGTGAAGGCGATTCTGGCAATCCCCGTGATTCTGTCTTTACCACTGCGTTATGGGACGGTGCTTTTGCTCTTGCAGATTGGGAACTTCATGTTCAAAGGTTGACTGAACATGCCAAGCGTTTACGTCTTGAACTTCCTTCTGATTTGACTCAGAAACTTCTCGATTTTTTTGAGCATGAAAACTCGAACAAAGAATTGGCGTCTTCTTTCGAGCCGTCATGGTTGGTTCGGGTTGAATGCTTGCGCGCAGGCGGGGTGTTAATCGAAGCTCGTGAACTCGCTTTTCGTAACGAAGATATCGACGCAATAACACTACCAGCCCCACGGTGGTCTTCGAAAGTAAATGGAACAAAACACGGTGATTGGAAACCTTATCGCGAAGCACGTGAAGTTGCAGAAAAGCGCGGGGCTGACCTTGTATTATTCGTACATGACTACGCCATAGTCGATGCCGACAGAGCGACGCCTCTTGTCCTCGATGATGATGGCACAGCATGGGTTGCTACACAAACTGAAGGAGGAGTTCCAAGCATCACACTCAAGATTCTTACAAAAGGACTCGAAGCTGCTGGAATTCCGGTACAGTTTGGACGATTGAACGAACGATTGGTTGCTCGGGCTGCCGAAGTCATAGCCATCGGAAGTGGTATTGGGGCATGCCATGTCCTTTCTCTTGATGATGAAATGCTTGGCGAAGGAATAGCCCTTACAAAGCAGTGTCAATCACTTTTGGAGGCTCATTACCAGGACAAAGCGACATGGTTTGATGTGAGGTCGCTCCGATGAGTCGACGCTTTCTTTCCTTCCACGCACATTTGCGTGACATCGGATTACTTGGGGAAAAAGCAGTTTATTTTGGTGGACCCGATGAGTTACTTTTCCATTCAGGCGGGCCGCAGTCTCATCTTGCTCAATTTTCAATACTCTGCGGTCCTTCCCGCAAGCGAGTTTTGGTACGTCAACCAAATCAAACAAATGTTCCGCCCGCCCAACAACACAGCCCGCTGAAGGGAGAAGTTCGATTAATGAAAGAAAAATTACCTTTCGTTGCTCAAGTTGAAGAATGGAAGCATGGATGTTGGTATCATTCAACATCGATTTTTGCTACTTCATTACCTGAACTTCTGGATAAACTCCGCCCTCTTACACCTACAGAATTATTCGAATCAACTCCTGATTCCTCTTTACCTCAAGGACCTTTTTGGGCTGGGGCTTTGGCTTATGACATGGTACAATGGACACGCCCTCTTCAACTTCAACACGTACCTGATGAAGGTGAATTACTCACTATTTTATGGCTTGTTGAACGAATGATTATTCATGAAAAAGCAACCGATTTGATTCAGTGCCATACACTCCAAGGTGATAATTGGAATGAAGAAACTTCACAATATGCAGAACATGTTTCTATTGAACCAACTTTTGTAGAACCACCTCGTTCTCTTGAAACAAGTTCGATGACTGATGGGCAACATGAACAAGCGATTGAAGCGATACGCGAAAGTATTCGAGCGGGACAAATGTACCAAGTGAATGTTGGACGATGGTGGGATGGGAAACTTCTTGAACATCCCCGGAGGATATTCCAGCGCTTGAATGAAACGAATCCTGCACCTTTCTCTGCCTATCTTGAAGCACCCGACCTTGATTTTTCTTTGGTTTGCTCATCGCCCGAATCATTGCTTAGATGTAATGGGGAATCCGTCTTTACATCTCCAATAAAGGGGACGCGCCCTCGTGGTTCCACTCCTGAGCAAGAGGATGCTCTGCGCAATGAAATGATCAACGATGAAAAAGAACGCTCTGAACATCGAATGTTGGTCGACTTAATGCGAAATGATATTTCGATGATTTCGGAAGTCGGAAGTGTCCAAGTTGAACGTTTCGATGTCGAAGCTTATGCACAGGTACAACACCTTGTCTCTCACCTTTCCGGCGTATTAAAAGAAGAATCTAGTGGCTTGGATGCATTACAAGCCGTCTTTCCTGGTGGCAGCATAACCGGTTGCCCTCGAACCGTAGTTTGTGCAGCAATCGACGAATTAGAACAACGTCCGCGCTCTTTTTGGACTGGTTCAATTGGGTGGATTGACCTCACATCAGGTGCCTGTTCATGGAACATACTGATTCGAACTCTTATCGCAAGGAAACAACGCGGACAGTGGCATGGGAGTATCGCTGCGGGCGGTGGAATTACCATCGGCTCTCATCCAAAGACAGAAGTTGATGAAGCAAAATGGAAAGCAGCTGCTCTTCGAAAGGCTTGTGGCTGGATTGATGGCGAGAACTCAGAATTGCCAGTTGGTAAACTCACGGTTCATCAATTGGAAGTGGAAGCAGTTCCAAGCGCATCTGCAGAAGGGAAGGTTCGGTTCATCGATGAGAATACGGTGGCCGAAGGTTGCGTCTTGTTAATTGACAACCTCGACTCCTTTACTCTCAATATTGCTCATGCTATCGCTGGATTAGGACGAGATGTGCTGATTTACAAAGCAAGAGATGGTGCTCCAGGAGTCATTTGGGATAACGACGCGTGTGTCGAATTTGTGCATCGTTTCCGCCCGACGCATATTGTACTTGGACCCGGGCCAGGGGAGCCAACAGATTCTCCTTTGACAATGGAACTCGCTCATTGTGCCCTCTCTGGTAAAATATCCACTCCAATTCTAGGGATTTGTTTGGGTCATCAAGCGCTTGGGTTGGCTGCTGGCATGGAATTGATACGTTCGCCAAACGGTCCAGTTCATGGTGCACCGCGGACCTGTCTGCATAACCAAACAGGGCTTTTCTCTACTTTGAAATCGCCCTCCCTTTTCACACGATACAACTCGCTGTGCATTGCCTCGATGGAAAATGGACCCTACATCGAAACCGCACATGAGATCGACACTGAAATGGTGATGGGGATTAAACATCCAAGCTTACAAATTCATGGAATTCAGTTTCACCCAGAGTCTGTTGGTTCAAAAGAAGGGCTCGAACTACTGAAGAATTTCCTTACGATTGAAGCGGATGCTTGAAGAATCGTGCGCGAGTGGAAGGGATGAGAGAGTAGTATGCCGACCTGCAGACATTGTTCAAGCACCTATTCCCGAGAGCAGTTCATTCACGGGGTTGGACCAAAAGCACAAGTCTGTGTTCGATGCGGCCTTGAGAAAGGTTTGGTATCGAAAGAAGATGCCCCGAACATGTATGATGATTCGCTCAGAAGTGCTCGATTACAAATCATGGCTCGCCGATACAGCGTATTCATGTATATCCCATTATTATGGGCACTCTGGATTCTGGTCTTGAGTGACGTTAGCCCTTGGGGCTGGTATTTCCTCGGTTTGCTGATTATCTTGACGCTGATTGCCCCTGTTTGGTTCATTTACCGTGGTGGACAATACTCAGGCGACATGGCACGTTTGACGCCTGCCTACGACCTTCCAAAAGGCCATTGATTACGATTTAGCGTGAATTTTAAGAACGTCTCCGTCACTCATTTCGTGCTCTGCTCCAACAACACGCCGAGTTCTTCCATCCACGGCTCGAATAAAACCATCACCAAGATCGCTGTGAACTTTGTATGCCAATAATTTGGCTTGAATTCCAGAAGGAACAACAAATGCATCTGGCAATACCTTTCCATCACCATCTGTCCAATGGGATTCATCTTGAACTGGATAGACGACTATGTGGTCAAGTTCGTCAAATAAGACCGTATCGAGGAGCGTTGACACACCGGTCCCATTGTTGGTTGAAAGACGCTCAAGCATGTGATTCAAGGCATTGAGTTGAGGTTCAGAAAGAGATTTTTGATTGGTGAATTCAAAAGTATTTTGTCCCGGAATATAAGATATCAATTCAGCACCTGCGGCACGACGAAGAGCCAA
>Ga0308019_10000680_pt1 | contig 21028 bp, 16 predicted proteins | sample Neamet284_FD_203135 | JGI IMG/M metagenome (GOLD analysis project Ga0308019, IMG submission 203135) | Marine microbial communities from water near the shore, Antarctic Ocean - #284 | ecosystem: Environmental > Aquatic > Marine > Unclassified | place: Southern Ocean | collected 2014-10-01 | reverse complement strand
TGTTTTGGTCGAGAAGATGGGGTCGAGGGTTTTTGGCTCTCGCTTGTTCCTCCAGCGTCCCAATCTGAAATTTCACTCATGTTCGCAACAGGGCGCTCAACTGCTTTTGTGACAGGCGTTGGTGAATCAGCGAAAGGGTCACTAACGTTGTGGACTTCTTCAGGCGCATCCCCTCTCATGAAAGCATAGACCTGTTCAGTAGTCATGAGTGTTCCTTGCATAACATCCTTTGAACCATCAACAAATCCATCATCACTTCCCGTTATTTCCCCGATGTCTTCTTCCTTTGACCCCATGTATATCGGACTGTTCACATCGTGTAATGCTGCCAACATTTCTTCTTGACTTTCAAATGATTGAAGAATTTCTTCATCTCGACCAATGACTCTTAGTGAACCATGAATCGCATTACTCCGTGCTGAATACGCCAGGATTCCGGCAACAGGTAGGAAAAGAAATCCTAAGCAACAGATTCCGAATCCAAATACCAGTCCACTGGATCCGAGAAGTTTTAATGCCCAGTTATCAATGTGGACCAACCAAACTGTTTGTTCTTCGCATCCTTCATCACACGTACTTTGAGCAAGCACTTCACCACTTTCTTCAGCAATCCATTGTTCATGAATTTCAAAAGCCTCTCCATCAGAAGCCATTGGCGACCAATCAGAGAAACATGATTTTGGTGACAAATTTTCATCCGCATCCCAGCCATCACTGGGAGTTAAAGTGACGTCCATATCGGACTCACCCTTCATGACAATCGCCATATAGCAACCATTCTTTTCAACATCAAAAGTTACTGAACCCTCTCCGTCGATTTGAGTTATGGATATTTCTCTAGGGTCGTAAACCGAATCAATTGTCTCTTTTTGTGCAGACATAAGAATCGCACCGACCACAAGGAAGAGAGCGCCTAATATTGCCAAACGTGAAGCCCAAGGGGACTTCTGTGATGCCCCCTCTGCCATGGTCTGTCCTCAGCCTTCTTCCTCAATGAATCCTTGCGCGTGTCAAGCCAATCCTAATTCGGCCAATTTTTCCGGTAAGTATGTTTCAGTTACGAAATCTAAACCATATTTGGCCAAGGATTGTTGTTCAGCTTTCTTTCCAAGTTCCAACATCATATTGATTTGTTCTTGCCACCAACTGTCGGCAAATCGAGGGTCAGTAAGTTCAGCGTTCAATGCTTCAACATCCTTCTTTGACAAATCGTCACTCGGCAATTCATACGCAACGATATCGTCTGCAGTAATGCCAAGATAGGTCGCAGACGGTGTCGCTAAGTATTCGGAAATATGTGCAGTTTTAATAGCACCATATGCGATTGAGGCAAAGATACGGAAGGACCACGGATCACCGTCAAGGAAGACGACAACGGGCAAGTCCCATTCTTCGCTCATACGTTTCATGATGCGTCGAGTTGAACGAGCAGGTTGTCCTTTGAGGTGCAATAATCCACAACGGTACTGCTCATCAAATCCATTTTCAATCAAACGGTCAAACATACCACCGGTCTCGATTGCCATGATGAAATCAATATCATGCTCGAGCAGTTCAATCTTTTCTAATTCCACATTATATGGTACGCCATATCCCGAATCCCCGACATCATCGCGAGCATTGATTCGCATCCATTCACCACGTCGATTTCGTTCGCGTAGGGTCAAATTACCGATCATTCGTGCTCCGTCTTCTTCAGGACGTAATTTGAAATCTTCACGCAAACATTTCGTTACAATTTCTAAATCTTCAGCCAAGTTATTTGAATCATTTTGACTACCGAACTTACCCATTCCCCATCCTTCGGAAATATAGTACATTTCTCTCAGTGTTGAAGACTTTCCAGCATCAAGCATTTCCTCAATGAATTCAACAACGTGTAGTGTTCGAAGTAATTGTTTGGCTGAACCCAAACTGGTTGCATCGCGCACTGATTGCTTTTTACCGTATTTGTATACGCCGAGTTTCTTATCAAAACCGATGTTGGTTTTTGTTCGCACTGGTAAAGTCATCGTAGGTGGTTCACCTTTGACAATTCGATCATACATTTCTGCAACGACTTTGTGCATTGCAGTTTTTGTTTCTTCTGCGGTGCGTGTTCGAGACATTAGTCGTCACCTCCAAAGAGGGTGCGTTGACCTTCTGGTGGAGCGACGGTAGGTTCTACCATTTCTTCGGCAGGCATTTTTGGAACTTCTTTCTTTTCAGGTTCAGGCTCAGCAACCACTTCGTCCTCATCTTCTGCTTCGGGTGAATCAACACCATTTTCATCCATAATTTGTTCTTGGCGGCGAATCTCTTGCAGGAATTTCTCATCCATTTTTGTTGCCCCAATGACATCTTGAGTCCCTCGGAATAAGACCTCAGTCTCCGTCCAATCTCCGCGCTCTAATCCACTAAGACTGTAAGCAATTACTTTCTTTTCACCAGGTTGTAATGATTCAAGTTTCCAAGCCCATACGCCAAGGGCTTCCTTTCGACCTCCTGTTCCATTATTCTCTATCTTTGCACCCGACTTTTCCGGCCATGTTGCAAGTATTGTGTAAGCGCGCACTCGACTCGTATAATTGAACAAGATAATCTCAACATCCGTATGCTTTGTTTGTTTATTCCATTCTGTTGTGGTTTCGCAAATTACGGCGGACATGATCTTGGTGATTGAGCCAGAGAGTTCTGGTACAGGCCGTTCAAGAATTTCCGCTGATTTCTTTGCGATGGCTGGTAAAATATCATTGATGAGTTCGAACTTTTCCTTCGTCTTCGCCATTTTCTTTTTCTTTTCCAAATGCTTCCGTAAGCCCCGGCCCATCTCAAGCATTGCTTTCCTTCCTTCTTCCATGACTTCAGCATTATCTGCAAGAGCCTCTTTAGCTTCAGAAGTAAACTGAACATTTGTACTTGCAAGATGAACTAAAATGGCAGCAGGCCCTTTGGGCACTCCTCTTCCACCAGCTTGATCTAATCCGTACTGCCGCCAATCAACGCTTTCGATTGCCTTGGTGAGTAAGCAGCCACCTTGCTGATACATCAATGGAACTCGGTTGGCAAACCGAAGAATCTCAACTGGCTTATCAGCAGCCATCGCGCCTCCGAAAATCAATCCAACTTCAATTTGGAACGGGTTTCCTTGCGTTACACTTGGAACCCGAGTAAGCGTTGACACGAAACGAGAGTCAATGGTTTTGGAAAGGCCTTTTTTGATGAGTAATTCTTCAATTGGCGACAAACAATTCGTTGGAGGCTTGAGTAATTTAACTGGCAATCCATTGTACACACGTTCGCCTTGGAAGGCTTCTAAGAGGTGACGAATATCATCACCTTTCACGGTCTTTATTTTTCTCGTCCCAGCAATGTCTGCCGCTTCGCACAATTCTTTGCGAGCACGATTGGTTACTCCAGAGAAATTGTTCAACAAGAAATGGTTCAAATTCAAATCGTTTGATTCAGCAATCATACGTTGTAATTGGCCCAATTCAATACCATGAGGGTGAGGTTTGATACTTTCGACTTTTGTTGGTAGGCGTTCAGTGACCCGAGTCCAATGATGCCTTTCTCCATCAGGATCCGTAAAGATAATTTCAGCGTGTGGATTAACGATACTGGTCATACGAAGATATTGCCAAACACTTTGACGCCCTTTCTGGTATTTCGCCTTCATTTCAGCAGTAACTTCAGTGCCGTGTTCTTTTCCAGTACCATCTTCATTATACCAAATCTCACGGCCAGCATTTGCCTTTGTCGCTTTATTTTTCCGGGTGTCGAGTCCAATATCGACAAAAGCAGCAGTTGGTTCGGTGGCGATTTTTGAACGTACATGAGTTGTTCGTCCAGTGGTTAATTGACAATACATGACTACGCCAGTAATTCCAATTCCTTGTTGTCCACGGGATTGTCGAATAGCGTGAAAGCGAGAACCGAAGAGAAGTTGTCCGAACACTTTCTCAATGCTCTTTTGAGGTATTCCTGGCCCATTATCTTCGACAATCATACGGATAATATCCTTCTGTGCATCGACTTTGGTGATTTGAATTCGAATAGTTGGTAGGATACGAGCCTCTTCACATGCATCCAGTGCATTGTCTACGGCCTCCTTAACCGCGGTGATGAGCGAACGGGCTAGCGAATCAAACCCGAGAAAATGCTTATTCTTTTCGAAAAACTCAGAAATTGCAACCTGCTTTTGATTTGATGCGAGTTTTTGTGCGATGCCAGTCATGGTATTCCTCCAACACAGGTCCTCCTTTGTCCCAATGACATCGGGCCTTTGTGGTAGGCAACCATGTTCACCGACGGCTTTTAATGTCTAAGACCGAAGTTCATCAACGAACTTCTTTTTTCAGGACTTTGAGTCCTTCCAAATTAGTTAAACAATTCTTCGTGCCACGAGGTGATGATGCCCATGAAAGCAGAAGCAGCCACAGTCAATGGACTGGCGAGATAGAGTTTACCAGGGCCCGAACGTCCTTGGAAATTACGATTGATTGCCGACACAGTCACTTGTTCAGGAGTAATAGAAACACCGGGCCCCGCACCAATACAAGCACCACAGCCCGGGTCGATGAGTTTGACGCCGACTCGGCCGAACAAATCATGCCATCCTTCGTTTACAGCCAAGTCCTTTACGAGACCAGAGCCATATTGAATGTAGAAATCCACGCCTTCTTTGACAACAAGACCAGCATTTTCAGCGGCCTGGCAAACTTGAGCATAGTAAGCCACATCATCTGCTTTACCGGCAGTACATGAGCCCCCGTAAGCGATATCGATTGAAACATCGCCAATGTCAGTAATATTTGCGCCGTTGGTTGGGTCACTCGGAATTCCTTCATCAGGGTTGCCGGGGTGCGCCACCATGGGTTGTATCTCTGACATGTTGATGGTGTGAACTCCACCGTGGTATTGGGCTCCTTCATCAGAATGGACTGCTCGACTTTTTTGGGTTTCTAAATCCAAATGAGGCTGAGATTTAAGCATCCATTCAAACAGCAAATCATCGGCTTCACAAATGCCAGTTCGCCCAGAGCATTCCGTGGCCATATTACAGAGTGTGGCACGTTCGTCAATAGAGAGGCTTGCTAACCCTTCACCGCCAAACTCCATACTCCGATTGAGTGTTAACTCCTCACGAGCGTGGTCGGCTAAGATGTAGAGGATGACGTCCTTGGCGGTACAACCTGGTACGAGCGTGCCGACTAATTCGAACCGAATCGATTCGGGGACTTTGATTGAAGTAAATCCGGCGCTGATGAGATTGGCATATTCAGTTGCCCCAACACCCCAAGTGAGAGCGTTTGATGCGCCACCCATGCAGGTGTGCGAATCTGTTGCTTGAATGAAATCTCCCACTTCGATGAATTCTTCTCGAGCAACTTGATGACAAATCCCAGGCGAGACGCCATCTTTAGCAGAGTAATCGCGAACTGAAGTATGCTTTTGAAACTCAACCTGGAGGTCTCGCAAAGTTTGAATTTTATCCATGTGGGGGACAAATTTAGGGTTGTGATGAGCATAAAGCAGATGGTCTTCGAAAACTGCAAATTTACTTGGATTTGGCAGTGTGTAGTCTTCACCGTACTCATTTTGGAGGAATGTATGTACTTGAGCCGTGGTGAACTCATGCGAGTATCCGCCTTGAACTTGAGCAATAACGGGATCATTTGGTTTGACACACTGCCCTTCTACTTGTCCTACGAGGTTGCGGGCAATGATCTTCTCAGCCATGGTCATTGGCCGAGGCGGAGTGTCCAATGGCGGAAGTTTGATTTCTCCATTTTTGAGTAATTTCGCAAAAGCAAACAAACCACCCTTCTCGAGAATAATTTGCGTGACTTTATCGTAGCGAGAAGTAAATTCTTCAAGAGCGATATTTTCGCCTTTTTGCAACCGTTCGAGCATTGAATGGTCGCCCATGATTTGTCCAAGATTAATGTTATTCTGGGCATGGATTGGGGCAAAAGATGCAGCTATGACAATATTAATTCCTGCCCAACGCTCACACTGCGGGGCGGTTTCTCGTGAAGAACCGGTTCCTTTACGTTGGCCTGAAACAATGACCTCAAAGTTACCATTCTTGAGTGCATTTTCATTAAACACTCTTAATCCATTATGCATTAATCCTGCATATGCATTCTTTGCAATTTCGGCAGGGTCATGGTCAAAGCAAACCCATGCGGGTGTCATGACGTCTGTGTTAATGTCATCAAGTAAATCGTCAACAGTTAGATCTTCCATTTTCAAATTGAGCCCATCATACAATTGTTGCTTGATGAGTTCAAGGTCTTTCGTAAGAAAGAGGACCCTTTTTTCAGGGTTGAGGGCGATTTTTGCTGGCGGCCAATTGTCTCTCATGGCTCCCCCTCAAACCCTTTCAAGCGCTCAGTGTTGATAACCGGTTCGGGAAAAAAATCTCATAGAAAGTGCCGTATTTTCTATAAAAACACAGTTCTCCCAGTCCACAAGTTTAAGGGTATTGATAATTAGGTTTAAATACAGTTGTGCATCGGTGTATAATAAGGTTCCCTAATCAGTTGAGCGATAAGGCTCAACCAGGGCAAGAGATGAGGAATACATATGGATGAACAACAAGTAGAAGATATCGTAAAATGCAGTGATTGCGCAGGTCGAAATTTAACTCGTGACGAAACCCGTGGCGAAGTCGTTTGTGACGATTGCGGTTTAGTGTTAGAAGACAATGTAATCGATCAAGGCGCTGAATGGCGTGTGTTTTCACCGGAACAAGGCGACCAACGTGCCCGTACTGGTGCTCCAATGACCGTCATGCTCCACGACAAAGGTCTCTCGACAGATATCGACTGGCAAAACAAAGACTACTCTGGAAAAACCATTAATTCACGTTATAGATCGCAATTCTACAGAATGCGTAAGTGGCAAAAGAGAAGCAGAGTTTCGAACGCAACAGAGCGAAACTTAGCAATGGCTTTGGCCGAGTTGGACCGTATGGCCAGCCGTCTTGAACTTCCAAAATCTGTTCGTGAAGCAGCAGCAGTGAATTACAAGAAAGCAGTCGACAAGCGTTTGATTCGTGGCCGTTCGATTGAAGGTGTTGCAGCAGCATCACTTTACGCAGCCTGCCGTCAATGCGGTGTTCCTCGAACACTTGACGAAATTGGTCAAGCCTCCCGTACCGGTCGAAAGGAAATTGGTCGAACTTACCGTTTCATGGTCCGAGAACTCAAAATGAAGATCATGCCAACAGGTCCAGAAGACTATATTTCTCGATTCTGTTCTGGACTTGGACTCGATGCAGAAGTCGAAGCAAAGGCTTACGAACTCATCAAAGCAGCTCAAGAAAAGGAATTGACAAGTGGCCGTGGACCAACCGGAATCGCAGCCTCTATCATTTACATCGCTTCAGTCCTGTGCGGAAAGCGCAGAACTCAACGTGAAGTTGCAGAAGTTGCTGGTGTAACTGAAGTTACCATTCGTAATCGTTACAAGGAACTCATTCAAAATCTCAATATCGAACTTGATATCTGAAGTAAGAGCCTGTCGAAACCTCGAGGTCTCACCATGGGAAAAGAGCGAACTAAATTGTCAGACACTGTCTTCGAGGCAGTATCTGCTGGAATGGTTGAAGCGTTGAAGCGCGGCACGATTGCTTGGCCTTTGCCTCAACCTCCGATGACAGACTCTGACTTTCCACCAATCACCCCGAAATCTCCTGAATCAGTCATTGAGCAAGGGATTGGAATTTTACAAATGGATAGAGCAATGTTCGAATCAAACCTCAACACAGTTGTCGATTTGATTGTACCGCACCGAATGAACCTCAGCGATGACCCCTTTACAGTACATCAAAAGTGGCTCGATCGTCGAGTTGACAAAGTGGCCGAAAGTCTTCTCTTCACCGTTACAACCGATTGGTTGGCTCAAGCGTTTGACCATACGGCCCCTAACACAGACCGTTGGTGGCTTGCCATTTCTCTTCTCAACGGTTTATCCACTACCCCACACGGCCAGCCAGTCCACCAAGGATACCATTTGGTCGAATCAATCGCATTGGCTGAACGCCCTGGAACTTGGCATACACAACCTGATGCTGGACCTCATCAATCAGAATGGAATCCTCATGCAGTCATCCCTCGCAATTCAGGTGTTGTAGCTCACGATGCTGGTGTAACGGCAGCCCGATGGTTAATTGAAAAGTTGGAAAACGACTCTCTCGACCGCCGTCTTCTGCTGATGGAATGGGTTCGACTCCTCCTTCAACGACCTAACCTCATTGAGCCGCTTGAACTTGTGTCCATACTTCTGCGACGCGCTTCTGACCCAGAGGCAGAAGTCGCTGCACGTGTCACGCTTTGTCTCGCCAAGGCGATTGAATTCAACAGAGACTCAGGCCTTGAACTTGCCAAACGCCTCCACCAGCGAGAAGAACTTCTGGTTAAGCGAGGAATGGCAGATGTCCTTACTCGAATGTTCCGTCGCCTTGAATGGGATGCAGTACCGTTCCTAAATGACATGCTTGCAGACCAAGATGAAGGCGTACTCGCCGCTGCAAGTTCAACAGTGGGGGATTTGAGATTCCTTGATTCCGAATTATGGGCCGATACCCTCGCCAAGTTAGCACACCACCCACTCCCAATTGTTCGCCGAAATCTCGTGCCTTTTTTACGTGATTATATTGAACAATATCCAGAAGATGAGCGTCGTCTTCTTCCAATTCTTTGGCAAGATGGTGATGAAGTTGTTCGTACACGAATGCGTGAATTGTTGATGCGGATGGAAGAAGTTTCTCCTGATCATTTTGCTGCACGCCTTCTTGATTTCAAGAAACAAGGTTGTCCTCTTGAACCACTTTGGGAACCACTCACTCAACGCCGACCGGAACGAAGTCAGCTATGGCAAGCTTGGTTTATCGGTGAAGGGGAACAACCTACTCTGCCCGAATCTCGCCCAGTTCTTCACAGTGATATGGACGAATCAGGAGAATTACCATCTGTTGACGATGCGTATCAAATCCTCGACCAAGAACTCGGCTTCATCGATGATTGAAATCATTCTTCTTCCGGTGAAGGAGCCAATGGCCCTACGGTAATGAGTCCTACATAGAGCGCGTTGAGAACGACTAAACTTCCAATGAGTGTGAGTAACATTCCAGTTGGTTCAGGAGCCCAATCTCTAAGATCAGCCCATGTCATTACTTTGACAAATAATAAACATCCAAGTCCAAACAGTAGAACATTCATCCATGTTTCTTCTGGAGATTTCCATAAATTGACCGTCGGTGCTACGCCTTTGCGGTCAAAGGCCCATCTAAACCAAGCCAAATAAAGCAACGATAAACCCACTAACCCAATCATTCCTCTTGAGAAAGAACGAGAGTCCCAAGGACCTTCGGGAGTGATATCAATAAAAGATTGAGCGACGAAAAAGACACCTACAATGGCGAACCATCGCCACTCAAGAGTTCTGCCCATAACTCAAGGCAGAAGGGCGACGCTTGAAAGCCTACGCCATCCAGCAGGTCTCATGGCGGTCGTTCAAGATGCCTTACTGGTTGCAGGAGGTCTCGGGACTCGAATGCTTCCAACAAGTGCATCGGTACCCAAAGAGGCTCTTCCGCTTGTCGATATACCTGCTCTTGTCCATCTAGCTCGTGAAGCAGTCGCTGCTGGAGCACGACGTCTTCACATTATTTCTTCGCCGAGAAAGGACATGAAGGCGTTACTTGGGGACCATGCCTGGCTTCAAGAGAAGCGACCTGACCTTGACCCCCAACTCCTTTCGCCGTTTGCTGATGTAGAGGTATTTGTTCATATCCAACATGAACCACTTGGTTTAGGAAATGCTATTGAATGTGCTTTAGATGAAATCGACGGCCCTTTTTTAGTCTTACTCGGTGACAATATTTTACTTGACCAACATACTTCGCCAAATGCCTTTTCACCTTCAAAAGCAAGTATGAAATTAGTTGAGAGTTTTGAAAAGAATGGCCTGCCATGCGTTGGCTTACTTGCTGTTCACCCCGATGAAGTTTCCAATTACGGTGTCGTTCGCCAAGAAGGAGCCCAAATCCTTGAAATCTGTGAGAAACCATTACCAGAAGATGCCCCGTCAAATCTTGTACTCTGTGGACGCTATTTGTTCACTTCCGATGCCAAAAGTTTACTGCAACAATATGATGTTGAAACCTATGGAGAACTCCAGTCGATTGCGATTCAACAGCATTGGATGAAAAACGATGGTCTTGTCGGTGTCGAACTTACAAATTTCCAATGGTATGATTCGGGTAAGCCGTTGCCTTGGCTCCAAGCACAGGTTGACCACGCACTTCGCCGTAACGACCTTTCCGCTTCCTTTAGAGCATGGCTCCAAGAGCGTCTTCGTGAAGATTAACGCTGTCCTGGTTTCCAAAAAGAAAGTGGCACAGGCTGCTCGCCTTGTGCTTTACGAAGTGCCAAATGATCAGCTCGCTCATTCCAACGATAGCCTCGATGGGCCTTGACATGCTCCCATGAAAGATTTCGAAGTTCAGAAACTGTATCCCACAAAGATTGAACATGAGCTACTAATTCACGGTTTGCTTTCGCTTTCCATGCACCACAAGCCAGGTTACCTGCATATTGGGAATCAGCGCGAATCACTGCAGAATCATTTCCTCCTTCGACCAAGAGCCATCGTAACGCTGCCGCAAATGCAGACAGTTCTGCAGTGTTGTTTGAGCCAACTTCAGCACCAATGAAATGCTCATCACCGTGCTGTGTTACTACAACATCAGCAAACTCGTGATGAAGTTCACCACTTCTCTTCCCTAAGCCAGTGTCTCCAATAACGACAACAACTGACCAAGCGGCAGGAGTATTTTCATCAACGTTCTGGTTGCCAAGACAGGAGCCATCTACGTAGAGGCTCCATTTGTGCTCAGCCACACGCTTCACTCGCCAATTTCTGCTTTGTAACCTGCAGCATCCATCAACACTGAAACAGCATTCGGGTCATCTAAGGTCATTCGAACAATCCATCCTTCGCCATATGGGTCGGTATTCATGAGTTCAGGTGCGTCGTCAAGTGCATCATTCACGGCGGTAATCTTTCCAGCGAATGGGGCGAAGATTGGTGAGGCGGATTTCACAGATTCAACGATTGCAAATTCTTCCATGTCAGTAAGGACCTCTCCTTCACCAGGGAGTTCAATGTAGACGATATCGGTAAGGGCATGCTGAGCATAGTCTGTAATCCCGATGATAATTTCATCACCATCGACGCGTAACCATTCGTGTTCTTTGGTGTAGTATTGTCCCTCTGGAATGTCGCTCATTTAGTCCGTCTCCGAATTGTCGAATCGTCGGTATTTGATGAAGCCACCGATTGAGACATTCCCTGTTCCACCTTTTCTCTCTACTTTCAAAGCATTGAGTATTGCCCCCATTCGAACAAAACGCAGTTTTCTCCATTGAACGCGTCGCGGTTCTTATTAGCAGATGGAGTCCGCTTCGGAATGAAGTCAAGCGACTTCAAGGGATGGGACCCTCATGAGTAGAGCATTTAGAGAAGGCATTGCAAAAAACAAAAGAATTCACGCACCGATTCGTCGACGGAATTGGAGCCCAGTTAGAGATCTCCAAGGTTTGAAATCACGTACGCAGACAATAGGCTCTCAAATGGGGCCACTTGTTGAAATTCCAGCCATGGTTCGAATTGAAAATGAGCATTGGGTTTTCGAACGTATCGAAGAAGGTGTTCTTTACAATCTCACACATAAACTCATTCTGCATGATGCTGAAGGCGAGAAAGTGATTGGTGCTACGACTGATATGCGTACTGCAATGAAAGTTGCACAATGTATGGCGCAAAAAGAAAATCGAATCATTATGATTCAACCTCTTTGAAACTGAGTTTCAAAACAGGTCAAGAATCCACGATACGACGCCTTGGTTTACAAGGTAGAAAAATGTTCCAATACCGATACATGCTGCATATACTTGGAATGGAGTAATCTTCCAAGCATCTTCAGATTCTTCATCGAAATATCGAATAAGACCTGCAGCCTGTTGAATACCGCTACCATCGGATTTTTTCTTTGAAGCCATGTGGAACAATCTCTGCGAGTTGCCACCCCTTTATCAACGCGACGCGGCCACGAAAACTACTCTTCTTCATCATTTGAAGTCAAATCTACAAACGAAATCTCTGATTCTGTTGTTTCAAGGTCAAGAATCTGCCCTTGAGGGACTTCATACAGATCTCCCGTAGAATGCGAACCCCCACCATCCGGGTCTGCTTCGATGAAGTATGCCTCAGCTCTTGCCACAGCGCGTTCAAAACCAGGGGCATTTCCGTCTGCTAAAGCCCCGCGTGCGACTTCCAAATCATAGTCAGCATGCTCGACAGCCTTCTGTGCTTGCTTCGCATTCCAGTCTTCCGAATCGGGCTTATTTTTCATACGTTTCAGTACCGCTTTACCTTGTTCTTCAACCATGAACATTTGTTCATCAAATACCGAGCGAGCAGTTTCAAAGGCTTTTTTCCAAGCGTCTTCATTCGATTCAAGAGAAACACCTGCGCCTTCTTTCGTCAGATACTTCCGTGCTGCGGAAGGGTGGAAGAACTCCCAAGGGCGGTGCCCAAGAGATGCGGAAAGGTCGAACAGTAACCGAGCATACGATTGCGGTGAACCTTTGAGTACAATTCGGTTAATGTAGCCTGAGTTGAATAAGCCAAAGCCCCAATACGATGCCGAGGAGATACTCAATCCTAAGCCTCCACTTTGCGTTTCCAATTTCCATTTCTGTTCATTGAATTGTGGTGGTTCGGAAAAGTGAGGTGTTTCTGGATGTTCAAGATAGGCTAAAGCATGTGTTGTGACATCTCCGAGGTAGACCGCTTTACTCGGTAAAGCAAATGATTTCGGTCTCAAAAAACCAGTATCATTTTCAACTCGATGATTGGCTTTTGCTTGACCTACTTGGGCATAGACTACGAGTGTACCCCCATCATATCCGCGGTTGCCCATAATACTCCGGCCCCTCCACACACCATCAATTCGACGCCTAATGACAAACAGAAGAAGAGAAGAATTGATGAGTCGCGCCCGCCATGGAGTGATTGGTGAGCCAATGGCTGTAAAGAGTAATTCCAAAATCGACGCGTTAACAGCACTTCCAGGTATAGGGGCAGCAACAGCAAAAAAATTAATCAGTGCAAAGATTGATTCAGTTGCAAAGGTTGCTTCTGCAGGTTCTAAAAAACTCCAAGATGCAGGCCTTAGTGCAGCGGTTGCGAACAAAGTTAGTGCGGCCGCCAAGGCGGCAGGTAAAGCCTCAGGTTCCGCAAAGAAAGTTGCTTCCAAAGCAAAGGCAGTGACCAAATCTACCGCAAAGAAATCCTCCTCCGCCGTCCAAAAAACTGCGTCAAAAGCCAAGACGGCAGCAAAGAAAGCGACGGTTGCCACTAAGTCAGCATCAAAGAAGGCCGCATCGAAAACGAAAGCTGCTGCAAAGAAAGTTTCAAAGAAAGCAACGGAAGCCAAAAAAGCAACCGTTTCCAAGGTGAGTCAAACCGTAAAATCATCCAAATCTTCGGATGGAAGAAAAGGAACTACGCTCCGAGTGCCACGTAAAGTGACCGATATGCCATGGTTCAGGAAAAAGTGAACTTCTTTCACGAAATGAAGCGCTAGCATTGAATACCGTCTTGGCACACAACATTTCATGCCTCGGCGAAAATACGGTCGGTTGAGAAAGACCGTCGAAATGCCGTCAAAAGAAAAATGTTCGCGGTGCCGTTCGGGTAAATTTTGTCCGATCGAAGGCCATAGTGGCCAAGAGATCAAACCACATCGCGAATGGACAGGCCCAACTACGATCAAAAAACGAAAGCAAAAGCGCACCTGATTCACTCAATACCGACCGAACTGGTCGAGGGAGTGGTTTCGATGAGTTCCTCTTCATCACTTATGCTGGCCGCTGCCGCTGCTTCGAGCGTTTCTCGAGTTGCTTGAGCACGATGGTAGACTTCACGTAATGTTTGGTCGGAAATTTCAAGATAAACACGAGTCGTTGCAATACTTGAATGGCCGAGAAGTCGTTGAATTGTCACTAAGTCAGCGCCCCGCTCTAGCAAACCTGTTGCGAAATTATGGCGCAAGACGTGCGGCGTTAATTTCCCCTTTGGCAGCCCAGATTCTACGGCGAGTGAATCCATCAACCGTTGAACGCCCCGAGGTTGTAGGCGCCGTCCAGCAGAATTCAAGAGAAATGCAAAATCATCATCACGAACACGAGCATCTCGAATTGGAATCCAGGCATGAATACGCTCAAGCGTTCTTCGTGTAAAGAGTACCAAACGGTCTTTGTCTCCTTTTCCGCCATAGACTCGAGCGGACCCATCTTCAAGGTCGATGTCATTTCTATCGAGATTGCATACTTCACTGACTCGTAAGCCAGTGTCAAGCATCATTGTAACGACGATTGAGGCTACGGGGTTTTCACTCTTTGCAGAGGCATCCAACACCATTGACATCTCTCTTCGATTCAAAGTCCGAGGGAGTCGTTTCCCAGTTCGTGCTCGAACCAAATGGTCCGGCCAGCGATGCCCGAGCCATTTGAGTAGATGCCGCGCCGCAGCGAGACGTGCATTGTAGGTGGTTGGGCGCAAGTCCGATAATCCGTGTGTCCAACGATCCATTCGCCCACTCAGAGGTTCCATTCGTTCAGCTAATTCATACACAGTCGTCGCTTGGTATTCAGCTTCACTCAGAACATTCTCTCCAGGAAGAGTTGTTTCAATTAAGGCTCGCAATCCACTGGCATAGGACTTTTGAGTGTTCAGTGATTTATTCTCAGCCTTCAGCGTCTGCATATAGCAGGCGAGCCAAGGTAGATTTTGCATGTGAATGAGTCGCGGCGGAAGCACAACTGAGGCGTCATTGAGCCGTAGTTGGCTCGGCCTCAAAGCCTTGCGATTTCGCTCCTCTCCTCTCCGTGTGTTCATTGGCGTTCACCGCCTCCCGCCTAGGGCGAGTGTGCATCCCGTGCTCCGTAGAGCAGAAGAGAAGAATACGGACTCCCATATCAAACCACCGCGCGTTCCTCTGAAACAGGAATCGAGAATACGACCTCTGGCCCAACGCCGAGCGTCAAGCATTGGTTTCTTCAGCTGTAGTTTCGTTGAAGTCTTTCAGTGGTACATCGAGCATTGCTTGACGAAGAGAGGTTCTCAGTTCTGTGAGTTCACCGTAACAAATCAACACATCCTCATATCGTAATTGAAGTTCATTTGACGGATTCCACAATAAACTGTTGTCGCGCGAAAGGGCAAAAACAGGGATTTCGGAATTTGATTTGAAAACACTTGCAAGCGTTTGACCCACGAATTTTGGATGATTACGAATTTGAAGTGACAGAACTCCAGCACCAGGGACAGTTCGGAGTAATTGGTCAAGGTCGACTTCTGCAAAAGCAGTTTCACTTGTGACGTAATCAATAATTTCTCCAGCGACATTGACGCCACTCGCTTTCTCGATGCCTTCGAGTCCAGGAGATGAATTAACTTCGAGAACCAACGGTCCATTCCTTGATTCAAGTAGATCAACACCGGCAATATGCAGCCCAAGAACCCGTGCTGCTCGGCATGCTGCCTCTTCGAATTCTTTTGGCAGGTCTACGCCTTCAACTGTTCCATTGAGGTGATAATTACTCCTAAATTCTCTTCCACGGGCTTTACGGCGCATACTCGCAACGACTCGATCTCCAACCACGAAGGCCCGAACATCTTTACCATGAGATTCAGCAATGTATTCTTGAATCAAGATTGAGCGCCCAGTGAGCAACAGTCCTTGGACAAGATTACGCGCTTCGCGGATTGTGTGGCGCAAAAATACGCCTTGCCCTTGTGTTCCTTGTGTGACTTTGATGACAACAGGTAGCCCACCAACAAAATCAACTGCAGTTTCAACATCAATGATGTCACGGACATAGGTGGTACGAGGCACTGGGATTCTGTTTCGTGCGAGAATTTGTGTCGCATGGAGTTTATCTCGGCTTTGAAGAATACCAGTCCCAGTATTCGCAGTCCAGATTCCGAGTTGTTCGAGATGGCGGAGTACAGCAACACCGTGCTTGGTGATTGAATGACCAATGCGAGGAATTACGGCATCAAAATCGAATAACTCACCGTCGTGTAGAATATCAATCATGCCATCAGCAACAAATAATGAAAACTTCATTGGGTCTGCGACATAAGGGTCTAATCCCCGTTTTCGAGCCTCTTCTACCAATCTTCTGGTGCTGTAGAGGCGAGGGCCTCTTGAGAGGATAGCAATACGAAGGTCAACATCATGCGATGCTCCCTTTGCACTCTTCACGCCATTCTCCTCCATACTTGACGAGATTCGGTCGCGCCTTTCAAGTGCTCGCTCTAAATCGGGGTTAATATGACCGAAGAAGGGGCAGTGGCTATTAGTGAAAAAACCACTACCGATGCTGACCAAGAGGAAATTGAAGAAACCCTCACTTTGGACCAACGCAAAGAAGAATTAAAAAAATCGCGCTGGAATGTCTTTTTGTGGCTCGGCATCGCAGTCTTGATGTTTACATTCGCCCTGTTTCCAATGCCTTTCAGTGCAGATTATGATGATTTCACCCATTCTGTTGAGAAAGATATCGGATTTGTTTGGGGCCCTTCTTTACCCGGTGATGACTTATTTGACGCCCCCCTCCATCTCGAAGTTTTGACTTCAACACCACCGACTCATTCGGAGATACGCCTCGATGCTTACGTGATTAAACAAACCAATTGTCAACAAAACCTCGGTGTTTTCACTGAAGAAGCAAAACTTGGAACCAATCACGCCTATCAATATCAGTCGATTGATTCATTGATTGAAGATGAAGAATATACGTTCAAGTTCTCTGTTGACCCTGGGCAATATTGTGTGATCGTTCAATATTTTAATGAGACAAGTGGCGAGGTCGATAAAACCTCGAATAACGATATGTCTGTCAAAGGTAAAATGTGGCCAAATCAAGTGTTCGGTGGAATATTCGGAATTATCTGCCTTTCATTGTCGGCCTTTGCTTTCATTGGAGCTCAAAAGCACGGCGCCCATGTCAAAAACATTCTCGATAATGGTGACGAATCAACTGAAGACAAGGTCTTGGCTTCTCTAACCGGTGCACGTGTTGCCGCAGGCCCAACAGGCCCTCCAAGTCCAGGTCCAACCGGCGGCCCACCAGAGACAGGCCCCTCAGGCCCACCTCAAGCAATTGAAGCACCAGTGGAACAAGTGCCAACAGAACCCGTTGAAGAAGTTGCACAAGCCGAATCGGAACCCGCTTCCTCCGAAGCAATCTTCGAACCGGCAGAAGGTGGATATTTCTTCAAGAAGTTGCCAGATGGCAGTTATGAGCAGACGGTTTATGTCCAAAATGCCGATGGCTCTTATGTCCCTCATGAAGGCTAACCGTACCTCTACGAGTATCAAAAACTCGGGTTTTATGAGGTACAATTGGGGTTATACTTGAAAGGGAAAGGCGACAGGCCTAGGTGAGGGTTTGGTGATGTCGGACGAGCAAACATCTTCTTTGACAGTTGCAAAACTCAAGGCATTATGCATCCTTAACGATTTACCTACCAGCGGGAAAAAATCAGATTTAGTCGAGCGCCTGCTTGAATCAGGTCTTTCAAACAAGGAAATTGGCCTACCATCAAAAGTAAAGGCTCAACCCGTTTCAAAGCCAAAAGAGATGAAGGCACTGGAAGTAGAACCAGAAGACGAAATTGTACTTTCGATGGAAGATGAAGATACGTTAACTCCTCCTCCAAAAACCGATGTCTCCGATGTTGAAGATACATCTGAAGAAGGAACTATTCTCGATGCTGAGATACTTGATGCGGAATTTGTTGATGAAGAACCATCTGCGCCTGTAAAGAAACCAAACACTAAGAAAAAACAGATGCGCGAAGACCCTGCTACCCTTCTTGACCTTGTTCGAAAACCACAAGTAGCCGCAGTTCTCCTCACGTTGATCATTGTCGGTGCAGGTGGATATTATTATTTAGACAATCAGCTCGACTCATTCACTGCTGAACAACTTCGCTACGGTGACAGTATGCAGTACCAGATTACAGGTGACGAGAATGGCTTGGCAACTTTCCTTGTTACAGAAGGATTTGTGGAATTGGTCATGGACCAACTTGAAACAGATGACGAAATTTGTAAATTCTCAGTAGACTTTGGAGGCACAGGTAGTCTTTCCATCACTGATGGCGGCACGAGTGAATTGGTAAATGAAGGCGGCTCAACAGACCGTTTAGGAGCCGTACGTATCGTTGGAGGCATGGGTGCAGAATGGCTTGCTGTTGAAACGGTCAATACAAATTCATTGAACCCATTCCGTGTCCATCGTCATCTTTCTGTAGGGAGTATCTGTGAATTCGGAGCAATCACCGGCTCAGGGACCGCAGACCTTACCTCGACCAAATACATCGAACTTCGAAATCAAGATACCAAAGCAACTGAGTTGAATTGGGGCATCGACCTTCCTTCTCCAATCGGGAAATATCAGGGTACGACGGTGAGTTATGGCGTTGGAGGCTTACTCGGTGGTTTAGAGACGCTTGCACCAGGACTTGCTTTGATGATGCAACCCGTGGAAATTCAACATTTGTTTGCCAACGACCTCATTGACAAAGGCGCAACTGGAAGTAACCTTGGATGGGATTGGCGCGTGATTGGCATCGATGAATATGGAGGGAATCCTGCTTGGAAGATTGTCGCGACTCACCACGATATAGAAGCGTATTGTTTAGGCTCTGCAACCATGAACTTGTGGGTTGAAGAAGGAAACCCTTGGGCGGCGAAACAAACCGTTGATGTTTTGATTTCAGAGACGCAAGACGGCCAATCAGGTTGTTCTCCAGCCTCCCAATTACTGAACGATTATGTCCTACCTGAAGGAGAATTAGAATTACATCACACCTTTGCCAAGACTTCATTGTCTCGGGGACAAAAACAACTGGACCTCGGTTTGACATATGCCTCTAAACCTCAAGCCAATCAACTTGGTCCGTCAAACAGTGAATTGGAAGCATGGGGGGAATATGAACTCCATATGCCAGATGACTCAACACTTCGCCAGCATACCTTTGAGGACGCACTTGCTTGTTTCGAGGTATGGCCAAACACAATTGCCCCTGGAGCATCCAGGGCCCTTGAAGAAAACGGCTACATCTGGCGCGGTACGACTGAGCAGATTTCATCATCCACATCTCAATGGAACCTTTCTTGGGTGGCTTCGGATGAACAAGCAGGCTGGGTCCAATTCAACCTCACAGGAATTCCAAATGCAGATAATTGTCAATATGATAAAAGAGGCGATTTAGATTTGACTTCTTGGAATCGGGATTCAATCCCAAATACATACAATATCACAACCCTTGAATCATGGTTTTCTGAATCCTCTCGCTACGATATGCTGGCTGGTTCAGAACGTTTCTTCACCTCATCCGGCGAGTATCAAGACGATGTGCAGGTGGGTTACTTGATCGCAGTCCCTGGCAATGATATCGGTTCCATCCTCTCACAAATTGGCGACGGTGGAGATGGCGCAGTTACCATTGACATTTCTCGGACGTGGGATGAAAACGGTGAACACAATCAATTGAACCTCATTGCAGATGCAGCAGAAGGCCGACTCATCGGCTGGAGCATGATTACCAACCCAGTGTGATTACTTCCACTTATTGGAATCCCAATCATTGTTTGATGGAGGTTCATACTGACCCATCTTAGAGAAATCTGGGGCCGCTGGAACGCCATCGTAGATCGATGGTGGAACAAACAGTTCTGGCGCCTGTGTTGGACGTTTTTGTGGTCTTGGAATTGAGTTTTGACGGCGTGAGAATGCCAACACAATGGAAAGCAGTACGACGAGACCTCCAAGGGCGAAAACCAAAGCATTGGATTGAAGGACTGACTCACTGTCTTTTTCACTGATGTCTACAACTTCTTCTTCAACTTCAGGAACGGGAGGGTGCCATACAGTATAGGTCACCATCCACGTTGTTTCAATGAAATCGTCATCATCAAACAGAACGGCCTTGATTTCATACGGCCCAACAGTACCGTTTAATGCGCATAACTCTTGAGAAAAAGTAGAATTTTTGTCTTGACAATTATGAGGCAGTTCGGTGAATGAAAGTCCTTGGGAGATTAAACTTTGATTTCTATACCATTGGACAGTAAGGTTGAGCCGTTGAATCGATGCATCATCCAAATCGATCGAGAGAGCAAGATTGAGCGTATCATTGGTCGCATTAAGAGTAATATCCGGCATCAGAGGTGCAGGAGTTAACCCCTCCCTTCGGTCAATACCCTCATCAATTCCCCCATCACAATCATCGTCCAATCCATTCCAAATTTCGAGAGTATTTGGTGAACGGGCAGAATCGTTATCATCGCAATCAAGGAACCAACGGAAACCGTCTTGGTCGGCATCTGGGTCGAATACCAACGGATTTGTGAAGGTCGAAAGGATTTCAATTCCATCCCTTAATCCATCATCGTCGGTATCATCGTCAAACGGGTTAGTGCCGGTTTCGAGGAATTCAACTAAGTCGAGTAATCCATCGGCATCCGCATCTGTCCCGATAAAGGATTCATCGGCTTCACCGTCGCAGTTATTGTCTATGTTATCCAAGAGCTCAAGGGCACCTGGGTAGATACTTGAGTTGGTATCGTTACAATCTTCAAACCAATAGAAACCATCCATATCGGTATCGTTGTCTTTGACCAAGGGGTCGGTGAGAAGGGTCAAGACTTCCTCTCCATCATTCAAAAAGTCACCATCTGTATCGGCTAAGGAAAGATTAGTGCCAAAGACATGGAACTCTCCAAAATCAGAAAGCCCATCGCCATCTGTATCGGTAGCATTGAACCCTTCATCCCATTGACCATCGCAATTATCATCGATACCGTTGAGAACTTCAAGTGCGCCTGGGTAGACCATCGCATTGGTATCGTTACAGTCTTGGAACCAATAGTAAGTGTCTCCATCGCTGTCAA
>Ga0308019_10000679_pt1 | contig 21034 bp, 16 predicted proteins | sample Neamet284_FD_203135 | JGI IMG/M metagenome (GOLD analysis project Ga0308019, IMG submission 203135) | Marine microbial communities from water near the shore, Antarctic Ocean - #284 | ecosystem: Environmental > Aquatic > Marine > Unclassified | place: Southern Ocean | collected 2014-10-01 | reverse complement strand
GCTGGGACACCTAATATTGCTCAAGTTATAGGCTTAGGTGAAGCCATTAATTATTTAGAGGATATTGATTTAGATAATATTCATAAACATGAACAATTATTATTAGAGTATGCTCTCAGCATACTTTCAAAAAATAAAGATATTACTATTTATGGTAATCCTCCACATCGAGGTGCAGTTATTCCATTTAATGTTAAGAATGTTCACCCTCATGATCTTGCAAAATTTCTTGATACCGATGGAATTTGCATACGTGCGGGTCATCATTGTGCACAGCCCATTATGGATTATCTAGATGTAACATCTACAGCAAGAATAAGTATGAATATTTACAATGATAAAGATGATATAGATCAATTAGCAAAAAGTATCGAAAAAACAGCCCGTATTTTTAATTAATGCTTATTTTTCAAGTGAAGACTAAAAGTCTATTTAAGGAGTTTCATTATGAGTGAGAAAAGTAAAGAATCAAAAAAATATAAATATCTTGTTACAATGCGTTGGTACGTCGAAACAGATGAAGACCTAGTCGCTGGTTCCGCTGAAGCTGATGAAAAGTTGCTAAATATGGTTCGACATCAAAGCAATGGTAAACCTTGCTCTCCTGATTGTCCGACAAGGAATCAAGAAGGTTATGGAATTTTAGATTATCATTATTTTATGGGTGATAAAAAAAATGTTTACATGACTTCTGATCAAATAAAGGACTAAATGGAAACAATTTATTTAAATGATTTTTTAGATGATGGAATTTTGAGAGAAAAGATTTTTAGAGAGAAAATTTCAAAAATCGACTGGTCACAATATTCTGATAAACGAGTATTAATCAAAGGATGCTCTGAAGTCCCTATCCCTACATGGGCATATCTTATAATCACAGCTGAGTTAGCTCAATTTGTAAAAAGAATTTATTTTGGAGAACTTCGCTCTGCAATTAAGGTTTTTGTTAAAGAGTAATAATGAAAAAATCTAAGAATAGAATCTCTTGGGAAAAATATTTTATGAATATCGCAAATGAAGTTGCGACAAGATCTACATGTGATAGAAAGCATGTTGGTGCTGTGATTGTTCGAGAAAAAACAATTTTAGCAACAGGTTATAATGGTTCCATTCGAGGTGCAAAACATTGCGATGAAATAGGTCATGAAATGGAGAATACTCACTGTGTTAGAACTATACATGCAGAAGCGAATGCGATAGTCCAATCTGCAAGACATGGTGTTCGTCTAGAGGATAGTGAAATTTACGTTACCGCTTCTCCCTGCTATGATTGTTTTAAACTTATTGCAAACTCCGGTATAAATAAAATATTTTTTGGAGAGTTCTATAGAGATCAGCGTATTCTAGAATATGCGAATGCACTCAAGATTGAATTAATTGATTTATCTAAATAATCAATTAAAGTTGAAAGAAATAATCAAATTTTAGAAACAGTGAATTTGATTTAGATTTACTCCACTCTGAGTCTTCAGCAGAGTAATAATTATTATCATTTAAATTATAAACCGCATAAATAAGACTTCCAGGTAAATATTCCCATCTGAAAACAAATGTCCCTACTTCATTATCTATTCGAAAATCTTTATTTTCAGCATAAGGGTAAGGACTTACATCTAGTGACTTTTCTTCATCTAAACGATTATAATCTTTATAATCCATTTTTACTGAAAATGGCTGATAAAAAGCTTCAAAGGTCATTTTTGGTGAGATAGCAACATTTAGCCTCACCTCAGCATTAGTCTGTTTTCTTTCTATATTTGAATAAATAATATTTACTCCATTTTCATCTTCAACAACACCTACCCATTGCATTGAACCTGGTCTATCTTCTTTGGAGACTCTAACTGAGAAGTTAATATTATCAGTTGGCTTCAACATCAATTCAAGACCATACTCTCTTCCAATGCCTCTGATTTCCCCTTTACTTATATTAAATTTGCTCCCGAGGACAATTCTTTTGCGTCTATCTGTTCTAATACCAATATTAAATGATTGCCACGCTTCATCTTTAATAATCAATGCCCTAGAATCACGATAAATATCATCATCCTCAAATGTTTCAGCATTTACTCGTATATCCCAACCAATGCTCCAATAATTGAGGAACGTATTGTCCTGTTCTAGTTCTATATTTTTTCTTGTAATGAGTGCATCACTTCTATCATCTTTTCTTCGACCACCTAAATTTAATTTCAGCTCTAAAGATTGTCTAAGAAACAGAGCATTAGGTTTATCTCTCCTAATGGATCCTCTAAGTCCAGAATACCAATTATTATTTTTTTCCTGATACCCCATTTCACTTACATCAAAGTTCTTATCTCTAAAGCCACCCCAAGCCATTAATTCCCACCATTTAGGATCTTTATATGATAAGCGAAAACGACTGGCAAAACCAGTGTTGTCAAAATTTATTGAACTAGCTGCTTGTCCCTGAAAAGAAAGTTTATTCTCCATTAGAGTAAGTAATAAATCAACATTAACAGATTGCGCCTTATTTTTTTCATTTTGTCGACGAAGATCTGTAGCTGAAAAACCAACAGTAGAATATTTATTAACAATGGGCTTCTCTAACCTACCAACAAAGTAATTTGTATAAGGTTCAATTAAAAAATCTTCTTTCTTTGAAATACCGTCAACTTCGTACTCTCGAATACCAAATTCTTTATCTGTGATTGCATTAATTATACCATATCTCATTCCGGAAGATGTCTGACCTAAAATTTTTGCTGCTCCTAAAATTGTTGTTTCATTTGGTCTTTCAATTATGCTCCCAGAGTCAGGTGAATAATAATTTGGTCGTTTACCTATTCTTCTAGAATTAAATAATTTTAAGTAACTTGTAAAAAAATTAGCTCCTTGCACAAAGAAGGGCCTTCTTTCTTTTAGTTGTGTCTCAAAGGCTGAAAGATTAAGCACCGAAGGATCTGCTTGAACTTGACCAAAATCAGGATTAAATGTCATATTTAACGTACTACTGGAACTAAGATTATATCGTGTATCTAAACCTATATTTGCAATGTTTTCATTAACGTCGCTTTTAGTTTGCCCTGTTAAAACATAAGGTACAAATTCTAAATTTTTTGGTTGAGGAATATCTTCTAAGCCTTTTAAAATACCAAAATAAGGAACAAACCCATTCGCACCAAGCGACCTTCCAGGCCAATGAATTTCTTCTTGTTTGTTATAATAACCCCTTTGGAAACCTATCCCCCAGGTCTGAACATTACCTTTATTAAATTTAAAAACATTAAATGGGATTTTAATTTCAGCTGACCATCCTTGAGAATGAATACTGGTTTTTCCTTCCCAGACCGCATTCCAAGCTACATCAAAGCCTCCCCATCCCTTACCTTCTGTCATTGCAGCATCTAATTGTACTTCTGCCGCATTTAAAGTAAACCAATTACCAGTTTTATCATCATTATTAGAATCAATTGCTATAGCAACCCAGTCTGAATTATTTTCTATTGCATTCCAATCATCTCGCCGACCAACTCGCGCTGAGATATTCTCTGGATTTGGATCAATATTATTAAAGGCTATATATAAATAATTATCATCGTATAAAACTCTAATTTCTGTTTCTACTGATGGAGCATGTAGGTTAAAAGGTTCATGCTGGACAAGTTGATCTAAGACTGTTGCTTGATTCCAAACACTATCATCTAGAATTCCATCAATCGTAGGTGGAGTAGAGACTCTTTCTGCTTTGGCTATCTTGTATCTAAGTTGGGTATCATCTAGAACTATTTTTTCACCCAAAATTGAATTTGCAAAAATAAAATTAAAGTAAAGTAATATTGTAAAAAGTATTTTTTTCATTAGCTAACGTATTCTAGAATATGCGAATGCACTCAAGATTGAATTAATCTATCTAAATAATCAATTAAAGTTGAAAGAAATAATCAAACTTTAAAAATAGAGAATTTGATTTAGAATTACTCCATTCTGAATCTTCAGCTGAATAATAACTATTATCGTTTAAGTTGTAGACTGCATAAAAAAGACTTCCAGGTAAATATTCCCATCGAAATACAAATGTTCCTACTTGATTATCTATCTCGAAATTTTTATTTCCCGTATAAGGATAAGGACTAACTTTAAGTGATTTTTCTTCGTCTAAACGATTGTAATCAGTGTAATCCATTTTAACGGTGAAAGGTTGATAATAAGCTTCAAATGTCATTTTTGAGGAGAATGCTATATTTAACCTTAACTCAGTATTTGTTTGTTCTCTCTTTATGTTTGAGTAAATAATATTAACACCATTTTCATCTTCTACAATTCCCACCCATTGCATTGACCCAGGTCTATCCTCTTTAGAAGTTTTAATAGAAAAATTAATATTATCTGTGGGCTTAAGTATTAGCTCAAGACCATACTCTTTACCTACGCCTCTTATTGCACCCCTAGAAATATTAAATTGAGGTCTAAGAATTAATCTTTTGCGGCGATCTGTTCTAAACCATAGGTCAAATGATTGTCTTCCCTCATCTTTAATTATTACTGCTCTTGAATCTCTATAAGTATCATCATCTTCAAAAGTTTCTGGATTAAATTCAAGTGACCATCCTAATCCCCAATAATTTATAAAATTGTTATTTTGTTCAATTTCAATATTTTTTCTTGTAATTAATCCTATCCCATTTAATCCACCAGTACTTGCTTTAAGTGATAACCGTTGATTTAAAAAATATCCTTTTGGGTAATCTCTTCTGATTCCTAAATGAAAACCACCATACCAATTATTATTTCTTTCTTGAAAACCCATATCGTTTACATTGAAGTTTTTATCCACAGATTGCCCCCATGACCTTATCTCCCACCAAACAGGATTACGATAAGTAAAAATAAAACGGCCACCATAACCTGACTTATTAGAGGCTAATGAGTTTACAGCTTGCCCCTCGAACGAAAGTCTATTATCCATAAAATTTAAACGCCAATCCAAGTTAAAGACTCTTGATTGGTTTGTTTCTCCTTTGCGACGCAAGTCTGTTGCCATAAAGCCAACTGTAGACAATTCATTTATAATTGGCTTTTCAACTCTTCCAACAAAGTAGTTTGTAAAAGGCTCTAATAAGAACTTCTTTTTTTTAAGCTTCCCATCCTCTTCATATTCAAGGAGACCATACTCTTCATTAGTTACTGCATTAATAATGCCATAACGAAGACCAGAGGAGCTTTTTCCCATTAATTTTGCTGAACCTAAAATTGTTGTTGCCTCAGGCTTATCTACGATACTACCAGATTCTGGAGCATAAAACCCTGGAGCCCGCCCAATACGTCGAGAATTAAATAAATTGAATCTGCTCTTAAAAAAATTAGCTCCCTGAACAAAGAAAGGTCGTTTCTCTGATAATCGTGTTTCAAACGCTGAAAGGTTAAGTACAGATGGATCTGCTTCTACTTGTCCAAAATCTGGATTGAAAGACATATTTAACATATTACTCGAATTAAGATTATATCTAACATCCATTCCAACATTTTGAATTTTTTCTGTTTCATTTGAATTTGTTTGACCTGATAAAAGATAAGGTACAAACTCAATATTCTTTGGCTGTGGAATTCCTTCTATCCCTTGCAAGACTCCATAATGAGGAACAATTCCACGTACCCCAAGTGCTCTTCCAGGCCAGTGAATTTCTTCTTGATTATTATAATAACCTCTTTGAAAACTCGCGCCCCATTCTTGTACTTTTGACGAACTATATTCAAAAATATTAAAGGGTAATCTTATTTCAACCGTCCATCCATTATCATTAAATAAGACTTCACTATCCCAAACAGCATTCCAACTATTATCAAAACCTCCATGACCACCGCTACCAGAAATTGCTACGTCTAACTGAACTTCTGCCGCATTAACAGCAAACCAATATCCAGATTTATCATCATTCCTTGAATCAATTCCAATACCAACCCAATCTGAATTGTTTCCAAAACCAGCTTCCCAATCATCCCTACGAGAACGGCGAGCCATTATATTTTCTGGGTTTGGATCGAAATTCTCAAAAGCTATATATAAATAATTATCATCATATAACACTCTCGCTACATTTTTAACAGTAGGTGCTTCTAAATTAAAAGGTTCATGCTGAACAAATTCGGTTATTATTTTTGCATTTTCCCAAGCTCTGTCACTTAAATCACCATCTATAATTGGAGGGTTTGCAATGCGCGTTGCAATCGCTACTTTAAGTTTAAGCTGGGTATCATCATCAACAATTTTTTCACCCAAAAATGATATGCCAAACATGACATCAAAGTACATAAATATTGTAAAAAGTATTTTTTTCATTAACTAGCAGTTTAAATAGAAATAAAGCTAGCTAATTTACAACCCCTCGTTAAGAATTGGCTAATATTTAATAACCAAAAAGCTATAATCGCTCTGCCACTAATTCTGCTATATCAAAAACTTCCATTCTTTCATCTTGACCTGTAACTTTTCGAGCATCTTCCATCATAATCATACAGAAATTGCAAGATGTCGCAACTTTTTTAGCACCTGTATCTATAGCTTCTTCGAAACGCTCAACATTAATCCTTTTACCTTTATCAATATCATACCACATATTTCCTCCTCCGGCGCCACAACAAAAACTTTGTTCTTTATTTCGAGGCATTTCAACCAACTTAGCATCATCACTCATAACTGATTCTAATACATTTCTAGGTGCATCATACTCACCATGGTGTCGACCAACATAACACGCATCATGAAAAGTGATATCTTCATCTAATGATTTTTTTGGACTTATCTTACCCTCTTTAATAAGATCTGAAATCAATTCCGAATGATGGACCACATCTAATTTTGCTCCCATCTCACCATAATCATTTTTTAATGTGGTTAAACAATGCGGGCATTGGGTCACAATTTTTTTCACACCATATTTTTCAAAGTTTTCCATATTTTGCGCAGCTTGCATTTGAAACAGATATTCATTTCCTATCCGCCTAGCTGAATCACCTGTGCAAGTTTCTTCATTTCCTAATATTGCATAGTCAATTCCAGCTTCATTCATAATTTTAGCCACAGAACGAGAAATATCTTTACCTCTATCATCATAAGCTCCGGAGCAACCAGCCCAGTATAAATACTCCGCTGAGCCTTTCTCACGCATTTTTGGAACTTCCATCCCTTCAGTCCATTTTTCTCGATCTTGCGGAGACATACCCCACGGATTACCATAGTTCTCAATCTTATCAAAAGTTTCCATGGCTCCTTGCGGGAAATTACTTTCCATTAAGACCAGATCTTGGCGCATACGAAGAATATCTACCATTGGTTCATTTCCAACAGGACAAACTTCTATACAATAACCACAAGTAGTACAAGACCAAGCTGCTTCTTCTGATAGCATCCACTTTGACAAGCCATCTAAACTTTCAGCGCCTTCTGAAAACTCTTTTAAATTTTCGTTTAGATAATAACGCTTATTAATCTCTAAAGCTGCAGGTGACAACTCTTTTCCTGTGTAATAGGCTGGGCAAGCATCTTGGCATCTATTACACATTATACAAGCATAACCATCTAGTAATTCTTTCTGAGGTAAATGTTCCAGCTTACCCGCACCAAACTGCTCTGCCTTCTCATCTTCTAAATCCATAATCTCAAGCGTTGATAAAGATCGACGTTCAACCTTTGCCATATAATTTAGAGGCCCCATAAATAAGTGCGCGTGCTTTGAGTAAGGGAAATACGGCAAAAATGCAAGGATCAAACCCAAAGCCATCCACCATCCTAAATGTTCACCAAAGATTAGGCTCTCAATTGATAGACTACTCCAACTCAAAGATAAGAGCGTTGCTCCAGGCTGACTCCAATCTTGACCATGGATAGCCACTTCAAATGATGCACCTATAAAACGAAAACCAATATGGAGAATAATAAATAAACCTACAATTATGGAATCTGTTTTTATTCCTTTTTGGGCAGCTTCACTTATTAAAACAGGCTCCCTAGTGATTAATCTTTCATCCTTTACTATAAAACGACGTATGACAAAAAGAATAACACCTAACAAGACGATTACACTAAAAATATCTACAAAAAATCGATAAATATCACCTATAAAATTATTTGGGAAAAAATGAAAGCCTGGAATCATCCCATACATCACATCAATAATATTTACTAACAGATACAAAGTAAAACCCCATGCAACCCCAGCATGAATCCCACCCACGATAGGACGCGTTTTGAATAATGTTTTCTGACTAATAAATACAGCCAAACCTTTTGGCCAATTTGCAATCACTTTTTTCCATTCTATTGGGTCTGTTCCTCGACCAATGGCTTTAAACATCCGCCCAAAACTAATCCAGGCTAAGCCTAAAGAGCTTGTAGCCAGGATTATAAAAAGTATACGTTCTAAATTTGAAAGCATTTAATTTTTTATTGAAGTGCTTCTGTTAGTTTTGGAACCAGTTCTAAAACATCAGCGACCACACCATAATCCGCAACTTCAAATATAGGCGCTTCTGGATCTTTATTAATGGCCACAATATTTTTAGAACCTTTCATTCCCACCATATGTTGAATCGCACCAGAGATACCTAAAGCTAGATACATTTTAGGTGAAACTGATTGGCCAGAACTTCCAACTTGATGCGCCGAAGGTAACCAGCCGGCATCTACCACCGGTCGAGATGATGCTAATTCTGCACCCAATGCAGTTGCCAAAGCTTGGGCAATTGGAATATTTTCTTCTTTACCAATACCTCTTCCAACTGAAACAATTAAATCAGCTGCGGTTAAGTCAAGTCCACCGGCTTCTTCTTTAAAAGGGGGCTCTGATTCTGTCTTAATCATCGATGAATCAATATTAACACTTGCTTCTTTTACTAATGAAGAGCCTCTTTCTAAAGAATCTGATGAAAAAGCTGCTGATTGAAAACTTACTAAATATGGACCTTCTCCATTTGGTTTTATATCTGAAAAAAGTTTACCATTGAACATTTGTTTTGTAAAGATAGCCTCACCTTTATTTATATTGACAGCCACATTATCCACTAAAAATGGCTTCATTAACTTAGCGCTTACTTTTGGAGCATAATCTCTTACCTGGTATGAATGACCAAACAACACATAGGAAGGACCCTCTTGTTCAATCACTTGCTTAACTGCTTCTGCATAACCATCCGCTGAGTAGGACTCCAAAAAACTATTATTAAGCTTAATTACTTCACCAACATTATAGTTTGAGGCTTCATCAGCTAAAGCATCAGAATTAGCACCTAAGACAAGAGCTCCTGTTGATAAACCTAACCCTGTTGCCATTTTTTGCGCGGCAACAATAGACTCCAAGCCCATACGATGAATTTTTCCATTATTATCTTCTAATATGATTAAGATATCCATAATTACCCCTAGAATATTTTTATATCGTTACGAAATGTATGAAGCAACTTTTCAACCATTTGATCAACAGAGCCTTCAATCATAACCGTCTGTTTATCACTTTGAGGAAGATAAACTTTCTCAATAGATTGATTGTTAATATTTTCATTAGGCTTAACTACTTTTATTTCTTTTTTCTTTGCGCCCATTATACCTTTCAAAGAAGGATAGCGAGGAGTATTTAAACCCGATTGAATTGTTATACTTGCAGGAAGGCTCAACGTTACCCATTGAAACCAACCCGCTTCAAGTTCACGCTTAACTTTTATATTACCATCACCAAGTTCTGTCTTCATTGCAAGTGAAGCTGTTGCCATACCCATTAATTCACCAATAAGAACGCCCGTTTGACCCATGCCAACATCGTCAGACTGGAGGCCTGAAAAAATCAAATCAAAACTTTCCTCTTTAAGTACATTCACAAAGTTAGATGCTGTGTATAATGGATCTATATTACTTTCCATTTGAGTTTCAATATGTATTGCACGATCGGCTCCTTTGGCCAGCGCTTCCCTAATTACTTTTTGAATTCTTAAGGGGCCAAGGCTAACAACCACAACCTCACCTTCGCCTTTTGACTCCCTTATTTGCAGAGCTTCTTCAAGTGCATAATTATCACTTTCGTTCATAACGTAAGCAATTGAGCCTTCATCTACCCACTTTTGATCTGACTTAAGAGGCAATGGTGACTCAGATCCAGGTACCTGCTTAATTAAAACTGCAATTTTCATGGTCTAATTTCCTGTTAAAGTATTATAAAGACTATTTGATTCTAGATAAAGTTATAAACATAGACGAGCTAAAACAAATAAATAAACCGACCGGTCGGTTTGTTTATTTTCACATAGATTGTGTACAAAACGTTAAATAATGTACTAAATAAAAATAGAAAAAAATCTTTGAAAGAGCGTTTAGACTGGTGTAGCTTTTTCGAGCTAACTAAGTCCCTAAGCGAGGAAATCTATCTTATTTAGCATTAAGCTAGCGTATAAAAATTCGAAGAATACATATACTTTAAGGAGAAATTATGAAATCAAGATTTACAAAGATGTCTTCACTGTTTTTAGCAGGAATTCTTATGTTTTCTGCTTGCGAAGACGAAGCTAAAGGCATTGTCAATGGTGATATAGTAGGAACTTGGGAATTAATAGAATTAACAGGTACATATACTCGTACTGTTGATACTGAAGCGCCCATTTCACACTATGGACAATGGAATTACGCTGAAGCAGTATTAGGTACGATGGCACCATTGGCTTTAACAGCTTTTGTTACTCTTAAAAATGGTGATGCCATGACTGGTTTTCCAACAACAGCTGCATATTCTAAAGATGCACTAGCTGCTTCTGGTATCAATATGACACTTACCACACAAGATGCGACAACAGCGGGCGACGGCGCTACTTATACTCTAACCGGAAAATATCCAACTATTAGAACAAGCGAAGAATGTCGTACTGCAGGTACAGTTGCGGCTATTGAAGATCAAGGAAAATATTGGGTTGGCTGGGGATACGCAAATGATAAATATGTTAGTGGTGCTGCTTTAGTAGCAGATCCTGGCAATTTTATGATTCAACGTGATCCTCAAATTACAGGTACGCAAGTTCTTCCTCCTTTTCATGATGGAAGTGCTAATGTTGCACTTGGAACGAATGGTTCTCCAGACGTTGCGACCCTTAAATTCCTCGACAGAGATGCTCATTCAGACCGATATGCAGAAGTTATGTCTACATGGAGTGAAGCAGATGACCGTCAAACCTCAGCTATTTTTGAACTTCCAGTTGATCCTGTAACTGGTGCATTTGGAACAACAGGTACGCCAGCTGCAGAAGGTTATGTTATGAGTCCATTATTAGCTTCTTGGAGCGGTTACCTTACTTGGTACAGTATGAATATAAATGTACAAACAGCCTCTCAAGCAGCTGACATAAAAAATCCATTAGCTGATCTAGATGGTGATGGAGCTATAACTCCTGCAGATATGGTTGTATTTATGCATATGGATAACTTAGCAGGTGGCGGTGGCGTAACTGCCCTTGGAATGCCTTTTGCTATATTAGTTAACAGTACAGACCCATTAGCTCCAGTACCCGTAGATGATAGTGCTGGAAGTTTTGATCCAAGTGGTGGTTCTGGAACAATGGCGGCTGGTGGTAAGCTAACTTATGCCATTAAGCAAGGAACTTGTTTCAACGTGGATGAAACTATTCAATTCGACGCTAAATTTGAGCGAAAAGCTGAATAATAATTGAATCGATAATCGCTTAATGTATCGTTTTTCGATTAAAAGGGGACAATTATATTTGTCCCCTTTTTTATTAATTAAAACTAATTTATACCCATGAAAAAAATCATCTTATTCCTTTTTAGTTTATCACTAATCAGTGCCCAAAAAGTAAGTTTAATCGGAACTGTTCTCGACTCTAAAAATGAGGAACCTTTGATTGGTGCAAACGTAATCATTCAAAGCAAAAAACTTAACACTGGTGGCGCTACAAACTTTGAAGGCTTTTATAAAATTGATAATCTTTCACTTGATGTTTATAAAGTAAAGGTTACATACATTGGTTATAAAGATTTTGAATCCTCAATTACATTGACAGATCAAACTGAAGGCGAGTTTACTTATAATATTAAGTTAGATATTTCATCAATTATGCTAGACGAATATGTAGTTACCGCCAGCAGGGGTCGTCGTGAAAAAATTACGGATGCACCAGCTGCCATATCTATTATTTCTGAGTTAAAAATAAGATCTGCAAGCAACGCCAATCTAGGCGACTACTTTAAAAACATTAAAGGTGTTGATTTTACTTCTTCTGGTTTAGATAGTTATAATATAAGTGCTCGAGGTTTTAACTCAAGTTTCTCAAGCCGTTTATTAACACTCACTGACGGACGTATGGCAAATGTCCCTTCATTAAGATTAATTGCTTATAATGTTATCCCGCTCTCCTCAGATGATGTAAGTCAAATTGAGGTTGTCTTAGGACCTTCTTCTGCTCTTTACGGACCCAATGCTCATGCAGGTGTTGTTAATATTATTTCAAAAAGGCCCTCTGAGTCACTTGGTACAACCGTAGGTTATACAACAGGTGATCGTAGCTTTAACAAAGCTCAAGTTCGTCATGCTGGCCAAATATCTAATAAGCTTAGTTATAAAATGTCTTTCGTTAATTTTACTGCAAACGATTGGGAATATATCGAAGAGGATGAAAAGAAAGCACACTTTGCACCTTGGCTTAATGATGATAGTGATTTAGCAGACCTTTTAGATGGATATCTTGAAGATGGACTGGCTTGGTGGGATGGCTGGGATTTAAAAATTGATCGTGATGGCGATGGTACAGTTGATACAGTTTATAGTAAAAATGATAATTTAGTTAAAGATAGAAATGGTGATGGATTAAATGATATTCCAGACTTTAAGATCAAGAATCAACGTTTTGATATACGCTTAGATTACGATTTTTCAGATGATCACTTTACAAGCTTTAATTTTGGCCAAGCAAAAGCAACCAATCTAAATATAACCGGTATAGGACGATATCAAGCCAATGACTGGGTCTATCGTTTTTATCAAGCCCGTTGGGTATATAAGAATTGGTTTGCCCAAGCATACTTAAATACAAGTAATTCAGGGAAAACATCTAATTTAAGAACTGGTGGAATTGTTACTGATAGATCCACCTTTTTTCATTTCCAGTTCCAACACTCAAAAGAATTTAAAAATCTTTGGAATACAAAGCTTATTTGGGGCGGTGATTATCAAAGAACAATGCCAGAGACCTTTGGAACTATTCTTCCTGATGGGACCGGTGGCACCAATCCACAAAGTTATGGAAGAGATGGAATAGATAATGATGGAGATGGAGAAATCGATGAGTGGGATGAATTATTTACCACAAATGAATATGGTATTTATACACAAACTCAAACTAAGCTCGGTCAAAATTTTGAACTAATATTATCTGGTAGAGTTGATTTACATAGCGGGCAATTAAATTATGAAAATAAAGGTTTTACCTTTATTGAAGATCCGCTTTCTGGAAATAAGATTAATTATAACCCACAATTCTCACCAAAAGTGGGTTTGCTATATAAGCCAAATGAAAAGCATACTTTTAGATTAACAGCAGCAAAAGCCTTTAACACTCCTTCTTCAAATGGGCTCTACTTAGATGTAAAGGCTGCTAACTATTCAATATTTGGTATTTATGCTTTAGGAAACAAAGATGGCTATTCATACATACGTAATCAAAATGATAAACTTATGATGTATGATGTTCAAGCTGGTTCAACGACGGAATTTCGATTAAGAGAGATGCCTAAAAATTCTGTTCTCTATGTACCTGCTGCACTAGGACGCCCGGGAAAGTTTGTTGATTCTGATGCTTATAGAAATATTGAGCCTGTAAGATCTGAAGTTGTCTGGACATATGAATTTGGCTATACAGGAATGATCTCAAATAGATTGAAAATGACGTTTGATCTCTATAGTAGTAATTATAATGATTTCGTAAGTGATTTAACATGGGTTACACCTGTTGTTCTTGATACCATGGAAAATGGTTGGTATGGAATAGATAATCCAGATCCAAAGATTCTTGGAATTATATCACTTAAAGAAAAAAGCAAGTGGGTTGATGGTGGAGATGGTATTCCTGGAAGCAGATATGTCACTTATGGAAGTGATGACTGGTATGAAATATCGTCTAGATCTGTAACAGATATTCTCACAGGTGCGGTATCCTATTTTTGGGAAGGTGCTCAAGGTGCTCGCCCAGGCTCATGGCTTGATATCAATGCTCAAGGTGATACACTAGGCGCATATTATACTGATGACGACTTTACTTCTTCTCCTAATCTAGCATTAACATCTATAAGTTATGGGAAAATAAGCTTATGGGGGTTTGATAGTAGTATCTATATGTTTCTTACTCGAGAATTGAGCGCAGATCTAAATTTATCCTATATAGCTAACAAAGGTTATTGGAACCCATTATTACAAGCCTATGATCCTATTAATGCTCCACGCTATAAAGTGAATGGAAAATTAACCTATATGAACCAACCTGGTTTTATGGGGAATATTGGCTTTAGGTATATTCCAGAATTTGAATGGTCGGCAGGAGTTCATTATGGTATAATTGAAAGTTATATGATTATTGATGCAATGGTTGGTTATCAATTCAAAGGCAATATGAGTCCTTATAGTTTATTACTTAACATTAATAATATAAACGATGATGAGCATCGTGAAATTATTGGTGGACCCAAACTAGGTAGAAATATTACACTAAAATTAAACGCACGTTTTTAAAGCAAATTTAGCGATTAAAGGAATTGCCTCACCTAAATCAGCAAATCTATTGTCTGTAGTCTGTCCATGTACATATCTTCTATATATTTGTGCTATAATTCCAACTAGTCTGAATAATCCCAAGACATGATAAAATGTTATTTGAGTAGTATCAAGCCCACTTTTTTTTGTATATCTAGAGACTAATTCTTTCCTCGTCAAAAAAGATCCATTTTTTGGTAACATGCGGGATGAACCAAAAAATAGTGGGTCATCAGGGTCAGTCCAATAACAAAGTAAAGACCCAAGATCTGAAAGAGGGTCTCCTAAAGTGCACATATCCCAATCAAATACGGCTACTAATTTTTTTGGATCATCAAATGAATACATTGTATTATCAAGTTTATAATCATTATGAACTAAAGATATATTATTTGATTTAGGGATATTACTCATAAGCCAATTATAGACTGATTCCATTTCAGAAATTTCTTGATGTTTTGCTTTTGTCCAGCGAGTATACCATCCTTTTACCTGTCTATCTATAAAACCATTTGGCTTTCCAAAGTTACATAACCCTAGTTTACTATAATTAACCTTATGTAGTTCAACTAAAGCATCAACAAGCGCTATACTAATTTCTTTACCTGCTTCTGCTCTTCGAGAAAACTCTTCCGGCATTTCATTTCGCACGACTAAACCATTACGTCTTTCCATAATAAAAAATGGAGAACCAACAATTTCGGGGTTTTCTTCATATAAATAAGCTTTAGGTGCCATTGGAAATGATTTATATAAAACTGAAAGAATATTGAATTCTCGATTCATATCATGAGATCCGGGGGCAACTGCTCCTAGGGGAGGCCTTCTTAATACATACTCATAATCACCATATTCTAAAAGGTAAGTTAAATTTGCTTTGCCGCCTGGAAATTGACGAATATTTAAAGGCTCTTTTGAACCTTCTAATCTTCCGTAAAGAAACTTAGCCAATTTATTTTGGTCTAAAGCTTCTTCTCTTCGAACATTAATAGTGTCAGTCTTTGGGCTCATAAGCTTTAAGGATATGCCGTGCGGCTGCTAATTTATGAACTTCATCTGGACCATCATAAATCCTAGCACCTCTTTCATGTCGATACCACATAGCTAATGGAGTATCATCCGTTATTCCCATCGCTCCATACGTTTGAATGGCCCTATCTAAAACTTTTTCTAAGATATTGGCCGTATAAAATTTAATCATAGAAATTTGAGCTCTTGAACTTGAAACACCTTCTGTATCAATTTTACGAGCACATTCCATAACTAGTAATCTTGCAGCATCAATTTCTACTCTTGATTCTGCGATCCAAGTCTTAACAATTGGCATATTAGATAAAGTTTCATTCGGAGTGATTTTTCTATTAACTGCCCGTTGACACATAAGATCAAAAGCTCTTTCACATATTCCAATCCACCGCATGCAATGATGAATCCTACCCGGACCAAGACGCTCTTGAGCTAATCTAAATCCATCTCCTTCATTTTGAATTATATTTTGGATGGAAACTCGAACATCAGTATACTGTATTTCAGCGTGACTATAAAACCCCGCACCTTTTTCACCCATAATAGAAATATTGCGTTTTAATTCTACACCAGGAGTATTTAGTGGTACAATTATCATACTTGCGCGTTGATACTTATTTTTAGCTTCAGGATTAGTGACTGCCATTAAAATACAAAAAGTTGCGCCATCAGCTGAAGAAGTAAACCACTTTCTTCCATTAATAATGTAATCACCATTATTTTTAACAGCTTTAGTTTCAAGCCACGAAGGATTAGAACCTGGGCGGTCCGGCTCTACCATCCCTACGCAACTACGAATTTTTCCTGCCATTAGTGGTTCTAAAAACTCTTTTTTTTGCTTCTCATTACCAAATCGAGATATAAGTTCAATATTCCCGATATCTGGAGCTTGGCAATTAAAAGTATAATGCCCAAGTAACGAGCGACCTAAAATTTCACTAATGGAAACAAACTCTAAAAACTTCATATCTTGCCCTCCAAATTTTTTAGGAAGATATGGCGCCCACAGATTTAGTTTTTTTACCTGCTCTCGTTTTTCCTCAAGTTTAGAGTATAGTTCATCATATTGATGATTAATAAGAAGTTGTTCTAATGGAATAAGCTCTTTTTCAACAAATTCTTTGTATACTTTTAATTTATTATTCATGATTTTCATCGTTTGGCCACTATCAATCCTGAAGACTTCTCCAGTCTAAAATAAAGAATCTTCAGAGGCTAATCATAGGGCAGGACCTGCGATCTCATCTTGATCAGTCATTTGACCTAGTGGTATATCCTTTTTGTCTTTATTTATTATTTTTGTCTTTAATCATTATTAGTTAATATTAATTAAAGCTTGGCCTAATATCTTTTTCTGTCCTCTTATTTCTTCTACCCTTAATGAAACTAAAATTGTATTTATCTCAGTTGAGAAATTCTTTTCAACTACTTTACCAATACATTTTAATTCGTCATGTAAATGTGTCATATTTGTGAATTGAACATTAATATTTTCAATTTTTGACTGCGGTACTATATCCGTTAACATCCGACCTAAGTAAGCCATAATCAGCATTCCATGCGCAATTACATCTGGTAATCCAGATTCTACGGCAAAGTCTTTATCTGTATGTATTGGATTATGATCTCCAGAAACTTGTGCATATAATATCATATTAGAACGTGAAATTGGTTCTAAGCTCAACGAAGGTAATTCATCTCCAATTTCAGCTTCTCTATAATTCCAGCTCATAATTTCACCTAACGACTAAAGTAGTTTTAGCTTTTCCCACTATCACTTTATCTTGATTTCTATAAGTTGATGTAAATACTACAAATTGCAAGCTTCCCTCTTTTTTATCAAATATATCCGTTATCTCACTCTCCATTCTTAAAATATCACCAGCATAGATTGGTAAAAGATATATATATTCTTGATTTGCATGTAATAATTTCCCCATTTGAATTTTTAAATCCTTCAAATATTGATAAGGATCTTCTTGTTCCATACTAACTACGGTTAAAAAGGTTGGAGGAGCAAGCAAAGAAGGATGGCCTTTCTCTTTTGCAAATTTTACATTAGTATATAATTGATCTGACTGACCTGTTGCTTTTGCAAAAAGCTTCAAGCGCTCTTCTTTTATTTCAAAAATAATCTGAGGATACTTTTTACCTATTAATGAACGATCAAACATTTTCATCATTCCCTCTAAAAAGATTCATTTTCTTCTATCATTGTATTTAATAATTTTGGCGGCTCAAAACGATCCCCATATGAATCCATTAATTCTTCTGCCCTATTTTTGAACTCTTGAATACCATAATCAGTTACAAACTGTAACGTCCCTCCTTTAAAAGAAGGGAACCCCCAACCAAGTATACTTCCAATATTTGCATCCGCAACCGTTGTCAATACACCTTCTTCATAACAGCGTATCGTTTCAATTGCTTGAAGAAAATGAAATCTATCTATCATCTCTTTCTCTTCTAATGGATTATCTGAAAGAGGAAAATGATTTTTAAGTTCGGGCCATAAATATTTTTTTCCATCTTGTGGATATTCATAAAACCCACCTCCACTTGCTCTTCCTGAACGATGAACCTCTTTAGTCATAAAATCAATTACTTTATCCCAAGGACCAGTAGGTAAATCTTTTCCTTCTGCTTTTAAATCACGCCATGTTTGATCTCTAATGTGGGCAGCTAAACTAATATTTATCTCATCAATTACAGCTAAAGGCCCTACCGGATAACCAGCTTGAATACCTGCAGCTTCAATCTTTTCTGCAGAATTACCTTCAGCAAGAAGTGCCATCCCTTCTCCAGTATAACGCTCAAAAACACGAGTAGTATAAAACCCCCTTCTATCATTTACAACTATTGGTACTTTTTTAATTTTCAATACATAGTCAAAGGCTTTGGCCATAGTATACGCATCTGTTTTTTCACCTTTGATAATTTCAACGAGCTTCATTTTATGAACAGGTGAAAAGAAATGAATACCAATAAATTTTTCTGGCCTAACTGATTTATCTGCTAAGCTTGTTATGGGAATAGTTGAGGTATTTGACGCGAAAACTCCATTAGTATCCAAATATTTTTCAGCTTTAGCCGTCACATTAGCTTTTAATTCACTATCTTCAAAGACTGCTTCAATAATTAAGTCACATCCAGAGAGTTTAGATAAATCCTCTGTTGCTATTATTTTTTTAAGCGACTCATTCATCTTCTGTTCAGTCAAAAGTCCTCGCTTAAGACCTCCATTAAATATTTTTTTTATACGTGATAAACCCTTATCTGCTTTTACTTGGGAAATATCAGTCATAACTACTTCCATACCTGCAAGTGCTGTCACATAAGCAATGCCATGCCCCATAAGCCCAGAGCCTATCACTCCTACTTTGGAAGTTTTAGTTTGCTCAATTCCTTTTGGACGGCTAGCGCCCGCATTAATCTCATTCAATTGAAACCACATAGATTTCATTATATTTTTTGATACTTGTCCGGTTACTAATTCAACAAAGTATTTTGATTCAATTATACTTGCTTTTTCAAAATCAACCAAGGATCCTTCCTTAATAGCTTTTAAAATAGCTTCTGGGGCAGGATAATTACCGCGAGTTTTTTTGCGAATAGTTTTAGACATAGAATCTAAAACTTTACTAATTACATCTGATGATGGACTTCCTTTTGGTATATTATAACCATTTTTATCCCATGGTTGCCTATGCTCTGCATTATTATATATCCACTGTTTTGATTTTTCCATCATATCATCGAAAGACGTTGCTAACTCATCCATTAAACCCGCTTTAACAGCACCAGCAGCAGTAACCTGCCGACCTTCAATTAAAAAAGGTAATGAAGCTTCAATGCCAATCATTCTTGGTAAACGAGCTACCCCACCTCCTCCAGGAAGAATTCCTAAATTAACCTCAGGAAAACCAAATTTTACATTGGGTATATCTAGGGCAACTCTATAATGACAGCACATAGTTAATTCCATCCCTCCACCCAATGCAGTGCCGTTAACTGCCGCAACGACAGGCTTTCCTAATAGTTCTAATCGACGCGTAATTGCTTTACCAGATTCAACTAAATCGTAACAAGCTTTAGGATCATTTTGCTGATAAAATATTTTAAAATCTGCGCGAGCTAAAAAAGTTTTTTTAGCTGATGTAATAATTACACCAACAAGATCAGATTCTTTTTCTAATTTTTGAACTGCTTCCAAAAGTGACATTGAGTAAGATTCATTTATTACATTTGTAGTCTGACCAACCATATCAATCGTCAATGTGACAATATTATTCTCTTCTTTTTTATAAATAAATGCCATTTCAGGTTATTATTCTGCTAAAAACTTATCTTTCAGCTTTTGCATACTATTTATCCATCCATCGTAGTCAGATACTTTATATTTTAAATAAGCTAATGTCTTACCTATTCCACTTAAACCAACGGTGATCACAATATTTTTATCTTTAATTCTCATTTTTTTATTTATCTACGTTTAATTAGTTAAAAAATTAATGTTGAAATCTATGAATAGATGAGAGTTAATAATTATATTTGATTATGACATCTATAACTAGAATTATTATTGGGAACCTTCTTTTCATAATTGGTGTACTTTTTCTATTATGGGCAATTAAACGATTAATTGAACGTAGGCATCGTAAAAAATAAAATTAGCAGGACCATATGAATCCTGAGAGCGGGGGAACTACCAGTCTTCTTATGTAAAGGCCCTGCTAAAAAGTCCGTGAAAAGTAATTCCTACATTTCTGTTCGGTCAAGTCTTTTTTGTTTATAAATAATTCTTAATTTATACCATGATTGAATCCTTAATAAACTTTGATAAAGCGATTTTTTATTTTTTCAATAATATTATATCAAACCCATTATTTGATATAATAATGCCAATTATCACAAATCAAAGAATATGGGCAATTCCAATCTTGAGTATAATAATTTATCTTACAACAAAAGGTAAGAGAAGAGGACAAATAACAGTAATTATTTTAATAGCTGCTTGTGGGTTAGCTGATTACTCGTCAGCCTCAATTTTAAAACCTTTTTTTGAACGCCTTCGACCTAGTCATGAAATGCTTGATGGGATAAGAATCTTAATGGGGAAGGGTGGTAAATACGGCTTTGTCTCATCTCATGCTGCAAATATTTTTGCAGCGGCAGTCGTCTTTAGTTATTTTTATCCAAAAAATAAATATATATATTTTTTCATTGCCACATTAGTATCCTATAGTCGTGTT
>Ga0308019_10000674_pt1 | contig 21126 bp, 20 predicted proteins | sample Neamet284_FD_203135 | JGI IMG/M metagenome (GOLD analysis project Ga0308019, IMG submission 203135) | Marine microbial communities from water near the shore, Antarctic Ocean - #284 | ecosystem: Environmental > Aquatic > Marine > Unclassified | place: Southern Ocean | collected 2014-10-01 | reverse complement strand
GGCTATTCCAGAATAAGAATTTAATAGTGCGATCACAACTGGCATATCAGCGCCACCAATCGGCATCACCAAGAACAGACCAAGTAATAGAGCAAGGCCTAGGACAATTAACATAGCCGCCGTATTCCCTGGGTTTATGACGAGAACTACAATCGCAACCAAGGCGCCCAATAAAAGCAGTCCATTGCCAACGGGCCCACCGGGCAATCCATAACTTTTCTTCATCCATTCCTGTAGCTTGCTAAATGCAACCAAACTACCCGTGAGGGTGAGCGCACCAATGAGCACGGTAAGACTAATTGAAATTAAAGCAATAGTGCCCTCTACGCCCTCGCCAAACGCATTACTTGCAACTTTCATGGGCTGAAATAAATCAGCTGCTGAGGCCGGTTTTAAGCCCGCACGAGTAACATACTCCGCGAGTGCTATAGAAAGTGAAGCGCCACCACCAAAACCGTTTAACAAGGCTACCATTTGCGGCATTGAGGTCATTTGAACCCGCAGAGCCATCAGCGCTCCTACAATACCGCCGACAGCGATGCCGGCTATCACATAGGTGAAATCAACATCGTTAATATTAAACAGCGTTATTACCACGGCAATCAACATACCTAACGCAGAGAGAAAGTTACCTCTAACTGCTGTTTTTGGTTTGGTTAGTCCTTTGACGCCAAGAATGAATAATATTCCGGCAATCAAATAGATCACGTTAACGAAATTTGCACTCATCGCCTATTTCCTCTTAAACATGGCAAGCATGCGATTGGTCACTAGATAACCGCCAACCACATTAATTGTCGCCAACGTCACCGCAATAAAACCGAGCCAGTTAACCAGCATGGGGGAACTTTCGGTTCCTGCCGCCAAGAGAGCTCCGACCAAGGTAATGCCCGATACAGCATTGGTTCCAGACATTAACGGAGTATGTAAGGTTGGAGGAACTTTGGTAATTAGCTCAACACCAAGAAATAAGGCGAGGATGAACAAAGCCAGAAGTAAAATTAAGGTTTCCATTGATTATCTCTCTTATTTTTTGTCAGTAGGGGCAACTGGGGCAGGAGCCTGCTGCTTAGGCTCCACAGAAGCCTTTATTTCAGTCAAACCAAGTAACTTTCTCATATGAGCATGAGGAACATCACCCTTGTGGGCGACAACCGTGCCCGCAACAATTTCATCGCTAAAGTCAAGATTGAGGTCGCCGTTCTCGTCTAAAATAAGCTCAAGTAGAGTCTGCATATTTTTACCGTACATCTGGCTAGCATGATAAGCCAAATCTGAAGGGACATTTTCAGGTCCCACTATAGTGACATCGTGAGCAACTACAGTTTTACCCTGCTCAGTAAGATCGCAGTTTCCACCACGCTCAGCAGCGAGATCAACAATTACTGCTCCTGGTTTCATAGCTATAACCATGTCTTCTGTAACCAGAATAGGCGATTTTGCTCCAGGAATAGCAGCCGTAGTAATAATAATATCCTGTTCGGCAACCACAGCCGTCATCAGTTCACGTTGTCGTCGGAGAAAGTCTTCACCCTGCGCTTTGGCATAGCCTCCGGCACCCTCTGATTCACCCGTATCCAGATCCAATTCCACAGGCTTGGCGCCAACTGAGATGATTTGCTCTCTAGCTGCGGGACGAACGTCGTAAGCCTCCACTATCGCACCTAGCCTCTTAGCCGTGGCACAGGCCTGTAAACCAGCGACTCCCACGCCCATGATTAGCACTCGAGCCGGCTGAAGTGTGCCGGCTGCAGTCATTAGCATAGGGAATATGCGTGGAGATGCGGAAGCACCGATTAATACCGCTTTATAGCCAGATAAGGTGGCCATCGACGAAAGTACATCCATGCTCTGAGCACGGCTAATACGTGGCACCAATTCTAGCGCGATAGCACTAGCTCCTGTAGCCGCGACCGTCTGTGCGGCTTGAGGTGAGGCCAATGGATCCATCATTCCGATCACCAACTGGCCACTGCGCAACAATGCTAGATCTAACTCACTATTTTCATTATTTGAGCCAAAGCTCTGAACTTGCAAGATGATATCTGCGCTGGCAAAGATCTCTGTTCGGTCAGTTATAATTATTGCTCCAGCAGCTATATATTCTCCGTCGGGGTAGCCCGCGGCACTGCCGGAATTTTCCTGAATAAGTACCTTTATACTTCTGTCCGTTAATGACTGGACATTGGTAGGCGACATGGCGATGCGTTTCTCACCGGTTTTGATTTCCGTAGGAATCCCGATTATCACTCAATTCTCCTTACTTTTTTAAATATGAACATATCTACATTAATAACTACCGCGAATGGTATCAAAAAAAACAACTAGCTCTATAACCTATGTGTAAATAGTCGCTATTAGAATTTCAATAGTTGCTATATTTTAAACGCCGTCGTGTCAGGAGATTTTACTGATAAGTAAATAGTGTAGCTAACATTAAAAATCAGCTCAAATAATACCGTATATTTTGATGCAGATGTTGAGACAGGGCGAAACCTTTCCTACTGCTCTTAGGGTAGCCAACACTATTAGAATGGTCTATGTGGCAGGTTATGACTATACGTGGCAGGTTATGACTAAAAGTCATAAGTGTACCCGAGTTAGTTCCCCGAGAACTCAAATCTTGGCGGCATTTCTGAGGGAGCATCGGCTGCTGCCAAAATAGAGCAAATTAGCTGACGCAAGATGCAGTAGTTTCTAGTCAAAGAGGCACTAAATATTTGTAAGATATAGTTAGTTAACTCGAGATATTGAGAATTCCGCGAGATCAAGCAGTACATTTTTGTACTCACCTTCAGGCAACCCAACAAGAGCAAGTTTAGCAAGCTCCACTTCCTTTGCCCCTTGCTGGCGGCTATAGGACAAACCACCACTGGTGTTAACCACCGCTAATATGGCGCCGAAATCATCAGCGGTCTTGTCCGTAATGGCTTTTCGGATCAAGCTAGCATCTTCAGGTCTAGCGTTATCACGAGCAAAAATAAGAGGTAGAGTCATTTTGCCTTCGGCAAGGTCACTACCAATATTTTTGCCTGTCACCTCAATATCACCTTGATAATCCAAAACATCATCAGCAATTTGAAACGCCATGCCCAAATGCATTCCATATGCAATCATTGCATCTTGATCAGTTTCGGCAAGGCAAGCACCCACCTGAGCGGCGGCCTCAAAAAGCTTTGCAGTCTTACGGTAAATTACCTGACGGTAAATCTCTTCACTAATTTCAGGATTACCCGCATTAGCCATCTGCTGAACTTCTCCCTCCGAAATAACATTCGTGGCATTTGCCATCACGCTCATAATTGGCATATTTGCTATTTCGACCAACATTTGAAACGCCCTTGAGTAAAGAAAGTCCCCCACTAACACACTTGGTGCATTTCCCCACTGAGCGTTAGCTGTTTGGCGTCCACGACGAAGACTGGCGACATCGACGACGTCATCATGAAGTAAAGTGGCCGTATGAATGAATTCAATTACTGTCGCCATTTTCAGGTGATCTGCACCTTGATAACCATTAGCAAGAGCACTTAGCAAAACGACCACGGGACGCAAGCGCTTGCCACCGGCGTCAACAATATAGTGACCGATATTCTCCACCAGCCCGACATCAGACTGGAGTTGGCTTACAATTAACTTATTAACCCCGGATAACTCTTTATCCACAGCCTGATGAAAACGTAGCATTAATACTTCCCATGGTATCTTCATTATTTGACAGCATGCATGCTAGGCAGGCAGACCTTTACTGTCAACTTATAAGAGAACAAAAACCATCTAATTGGACGTTTATAACCGATCCGTCGCCTTCTTATAACCTCTAAAAAGTTGCCGCTAATCCAATAAATCGTTAGGATGGCGTTTTTATTGATTTCTAAAAGGCACCCATGTCCTTCATCCCCAAATCGTCATATTCGAAAGAAGAGGTACTCGGCTCTACTCGAGGAGAGTTGTTTGGACCTGGAAATGCCAAACTCCCCGCGCCTAATATGCTCATGATTGATCGGATTGTGGAAATCAACAACCATGGCGGTAAAAATGGTCTTGGCCAAATTATAGCTGAAATAGATATTACTCCAGACTTGTGGTTTTTCGACTGCCACTTCGAGGGCGATCCTGTAATGCCTGGATGTCTAGGATTAGATGCCCTTTGGCAACTGGTTGGGTTCTTCTTAGTTTGGAACGGAAACAAAGGCCGCGGTCGAGCGCTCGGCGCAGGAAATGTTAAGTTTTTTGGCCAAATATTACCAACTGCAAAGAAAGTTACCTACAAAATTGAATTCACTCGACTTATACAGCGCAGGCTGATTATGGGGATTGCCAACGGATCCGTAGAAGTTGATGGTCGCGAAATTTATACTGCACAAGATTTAAAAGTTGGACTATTTGATAGTACAGATAACTTTTAACATCCATTTTTAATGCGCTAAGGTCTAAAAGGAAATTTAATGAAACGTGCTGTAATTACAGGCCTGGGGATTGTATCTTGCCTAGGCAATGACCGAGAGTCTGTTACACACTCTCTACGCAATGGTATCTCGGGTATTCAACATCGAGAAGATTTTGTTGAGATGGGACTGCGTTGCAATGTCGGTGGCCTTATCGATCTTGACCCAAAAGATCATATTGACCGTAAAATATTGCGCTTTATGGGTGATTCTGCGGCCTATGGCTACATCGCAGCTGATCGAGCTATTGCCGATGCAGGACTCACTGACGAGATGGTTTCAAACCTCAGAACTGGTTTGATTATGGGTTCCGGTGGACTTTCTGGCGAAATGTTTGTGGACGCTGTTGACGTGATGCGAGCCCGTGGTATTAAGCGAGCAGGCCCTTATCGAGTCACCCAAATTATGGCTAGCACCGTCTCTGCTTGTGTAGCAACTCCATTTAAAATTAAAGGCGTCAATTACTCCATTTCCTCTGCCTGTGCTACTAGCGCTCACTGTATTGGCCATGCTGTTGAATTAATTCAGCTCGGCAAACAAGATGTATTACTAGCCGGTGGAGCCGAAGAAATGCATTGGTCTATGGCCGGCATGTTCGATGCCATGGGTGCCCTAACCAGCAAATACAACGACACCCCGGCAGTGGCCTCTAGAGCCTATGATGCCAACCGTGATGGTTTTGCACCAGGATTAGGTGGCGGCTGTGTCATCGTTGAAGAGCTAGAGCATGCTTTAGCGCGTGGAGCCAATATTATTTGTGAAGTTACTGGATACGGCGCCACCTCGGACGGAGCTGATATGGTTTCTCCTTCAGGCGAAGGCGCTGAACGCTGCATGAAAATGGCCATGTCCACTGCCTCTGGACCTATCGATTACATCAACACCCACGGCACTAGCACGCCGGTAGGCGATATAGCCGAGCTAGGCGCGATTCGTAATGTTTTCGGAGATAACTGCCCGGATATCAGTTCTACGAAGTCTCTGTCAGGCCATAGTTTAGGGGCCGCAGGTGTTCATGAGGCAATTTACTGTATGTTGATGATGGAAGCTGATTTCGTGGCTGCTTCTGCGAATATAGATACGCTTGACGAGCATGCTAAAGGGTTGCCAATTCTAGTAGAGTCAAAGCAAACAAAACTAAACCGCGTCATGTCCAATAGCTTCGGATTTGGGGGTACTAACGCTGCACTAGTGATGGAAAGATTTAAGGCATAAGGGGTGTCACCATTGAGCAGGCGATAAAAAAGGGTGGAGAATTTACAGTGTTCTACACCCTTTTTTAAAGATCACATTTTTCCTAATACAACGGCTTCTAAAATCGGAAAACTTTGCAATCTAACTGCTTTAAAGCGCAGCCAAAATTGCCTCGGCGCTGGACCCTTCAAGAGCACCCGCGTCAACATTCAACAGACTCACTACACCGTCATCTACAACCATCGCAAAGCGTTGACTGCGTTTACCCATACCAAAACCAGTACCATCTAACTCGAGCCCCAGCGCAGTAGTGAAATCAGCATTACCATCGGCGAGCATCACAAGATGTTCAGCATTGGCCGACTGACCCCAAGCGCTCATAACAAAGACATCATTAACGGACATGCAGGCTACTGTATCTACACCTTTTGATTTTATTTCATCGACATGAACGACAAAACCTGGCAAATGAGCCAGCGAACAGGTTGGCGTAAATGCACCAGGAACAGCAAAAAGGACAACCTTCTTACCGTCGAAAAGATCTGCAGTACTCATTCCAGAAGGACCTTCAGCGCCCATTATTGTGAACATTCCGGCTGGAACTTTATCTCCTACTTTAATTGTCATAACCACCTCTATTAACTAATATTTAAAAAATTATGGCCACACCATAAATTGTGTACGGCCGTGCACTAAAAAATGGACTGGTTTAGGCCACTACTCAGACAATTTTAGAATGGAATATCATCATCGAAAGGCCCTGCTTGCTGCTGTGGTGCTTGCTGAGAAGTTTGCTGTGGCGCTTGCTGAGGAGCCTGATCAGAGCTTTTTGGAGCAGAATTCTGCCCAGAGCTACCCTGAGGTGCGTCATACCCGCCTTGCCCGCCTCGACTATCGAGCATCTGCATTTCACTGGCTACGATTTCTGTGGTGTAGCGGTCTTGGCCATCTTGACCTTGCCATTTACGGGTTCGTAATGAACCTTCTACATACAACTTAGATCCTTTCTTTACATATTCGCCAGCTATCTCGGCCAGACGATTAAAGAACACCACTCGATGCCACTCAGTTCGTTCTTGTGGTTCACCACTAGTTTTATCTTTCCAAGACTCTGAGGTAGCAATACTGAGATTGGTTACGGCGCCACCTGACGGCATAAACCGAGTTTCTGGATCCTGACCACAGTTGCCCACTATGATAACTTTATTAACTCCGCGTGCCATTTTCTTCCCCTAATTCGTTAACGGTTTAAGTACGGTTGCAAACTCGACATATCCACCTGTAGACGGTCTACCTGAACATAGGCTAATCGCTCACCTTCTAATAAGAGTATATCTTCAACACCGACTATATTTGAAACTATTTTTGTAAAATCGCTATGCTCCAACTCGCCGACTGCCAATACTAGTGTTTTAAGGGGCCTTGGAGATTCCAGACCTAAGCAGACGAACCACCAAACTGCCAAGATCAAACTAATCACCACAAAAAGTCCGTTGACCCCCAACGTCTGCAGACTCCAACCACCGAGCAGACCACCAAAAAAAGCACCTAAAAACTGACTAGTGGAATAAATACCCATTGCAGTACCTCTGTTGCCAACAGGGCATGATTTACTCATCCACGAGGGTAATGACGCCTCAAGTAGATTAAATGCGGTGAAGAATATCAACAACAGCACAGGAGTCATTATTGGTCCACGATAAAGACTTAGTGCCAAGGTCGCCATCATCATGGCACCAACAGATACCAAAAAACTCCACTTTTGTCGGTTATTTTTTTCGGCAATGATCATGCCGGGCAACATTATGAAAAAACCTCCTCCCAGCAATAATAGATACACCCACCAGAGGTTTTCACCTTCAACGCCCAACTCGTCAGACAATATGGTAGGTATGGCGACAAACGCAGCCATCAACGCCAGATGCAGAGCGAAAATTCCGTAATTGAGGCGCAATAGTGTGGTCTGCTTAATTAGCCTAACAATTTGCTTAAGGTCAGTTAAGGTCTCCCGATTGTATTGCACCTGCACCCTATTCGGCACTAATAACAACACAATCAATATACCTAGCGTACCCAAAATGGCCGTAATCCAGAAAATTCCTGAAAGCCCATATTTCAATGTTATTAGCGGGCCAAGTACCATGGCCAAGATGAAAGAAAACCCGATGCTGCCACCAATAATAGCCATGGCTTTAGTGCGATTTTTCTCTGATGTAAGATCAGTAACCATCGCCATCAACGTACTAGCAATAGCACCCGCGCCTTGCAAAGCGCGGCCAACAATCAAGCCCTCCATAGTCTCTGCAACAGCACAAACAATACTGCCGAGAATAAACATCAAAAGACCGCCAATAATCACCGGCCGCCTCCCGACTCGGTCTGATAATAGGCCCATGGGAATTTGCAGAATTGCCTGAACTAAACCATAAGCCCCTAGAGTCAATCCCAACAAAAGAGGACTGTAATCTGGGTACCCCACGACTGAGAATGCGAGTACTGGCAACACCATAAATAGCCCAAGCATTCTAAAAACATAGAGGCTCGCAATAGAGAAGGTTGCGCGCCTTTCAATAGGCGAAAAAACTGGATAGCTGGTCAAGGTGGCGTCGATTTATGATTAATTTTTTGAAGACGCTATACTACCAGTGCAGGTAACAAGGGAGAATGTTTATCCATAATATTTTTCAAAAAAACACTTAATTAGGTCTATTTATCTTAAAATATAAGGTCTATCCAACCGAACTGTCCGTACACTGTCACTTAGGGTAATTTACTCTTTGCCCACTAGGCCATTGGGGCTCTATAATTGGCGGTTTAATCTGACAAAAAGACATTTTAATGGATACCATTCAGGTTCGCGGTGCACGCACTCATAATCTTAAAAACATTGATCTAGATCTTCCACGCGATAAATTTATTGTTATTACTGGATTGTCAGGTTCTGGTAAATCTTCTCTGGCTTTTGATACGCTCTACGCAGAGGGCCAGCGACGTTATGTCGAGTCACTATCGACCTACGCACGACAATTTTTATCTATGATGGAAAAACCCGACGTGGATCATATCGAGGGCCTGTCACCCGCTATATCCATTGAACAAAAGTCCACCTCTCACAACCCTAGATCTACCGTGGGGACAATTACCGAAATTTACGATTATTTACGACTGCTATTCGCTCGCGCAGGAGAGCCTCGCTGCCCTGACCACAATAATCCGCTCAAAGCCCAAACTGTAAGTCAGATGGTTGACCAAGTAATGGAACTGCCGGAAGGGACCAAACTTATGCTTTTGGCTCCTGTTGTTAAAGACCGGAAAGGAGAGCATTTACATTTATTTGAGACCTTGAGGCGTCAAGGATTTATTCGCGCCAGAATCGACGGTCTGGTTTGCGACTTAGAAGAGGCTCCCGCCCTTAACAAAAAGAAAAAACATAGCGTTGATGTGGTAGTTGATCGCTTTAAAGTGAAAGCAGATATTGCCTTAAGACTGGCAGAATCATTCGAAACAGCCCTGAACCTTGCAGAAGGCTTGGTCATGATTAGCTACATGGATGGTGGTCAGCCGGATCAGATGTTTTCCGCGAAGTTCGCATGCCCCGTCTGTAACTACAGTTTAAATGAACTCGAACCCCGACTCTTTTCGTTCAACAACCCAGCTGGTGCCTGTCCAACTTGCGATGGCTTAGGCTTACATCAGTTTTTCGATATTGACCGCGTCATTCAACACCCAGAGGTGTCGATTTCAGAAGGCGCTATTCGTGGCTGGGATAAAAGAACGCTATTTTATTACAACATGCTCACCTCTCTTGCTGAACACTATGCCTTTGATATTGATGAACCTTGGGAGAAACTTGCCGCGCTACATCAGCAAAAAATTCTGTTCGGTAGCGACGATGAAGAAATCACTTTTAACTACGTTAATGATCGAGGTACTGTTTTTCGCCGGCAACACAAGTTTGAAGGCATTATTCATAACATGGAGCGACGCTATAGAGAAACTGAGTCCCAATCCGTGCGTGAAGAGTTAAATAAATTTATGGCTACCTCGAGTTGCCCCGAGTGCGCCGGAACAAGACTTAGAAAGTCAGCTCGTAATGTATTTATTGACAACAAGCGCATCGAAGACATCGTTTGTATGCCTGTTGGAGATTGTGCTGATTATTTTGATCAACTAGACCTTCCTGGACGACAAGGAGAAATTGCCGAGAAGATCATCAAGGAAATTCGCCAACGTTTCACGTTCCTAGTCGACGTTGGGCTTAATTATCTGTCACTAAATCGAAGTGCTGACACGCTCTCAGGTGGAGAAGCACAGCGAATTCGTCTCGCCAGTCAGATCGGTGCAGGATTAGTAGGCGTCATGTACATTCTTGACGAACCCTCAATAGGCTTGCATCAGCGCGACAATGAGCGACTATTAAAGACATTAGTGCGCCTCCGTGACATTGGTAACACTGTCATTGTTGTTGAGCATGATGAAGAAGCCATTGCTGCAGCCGATTATGTTGTAGATATAGGGCCCGGCGCAGGCATCCATGGCGGTGAGATCGTAGCACGAGGCTCAGTTAAGGACATTTGCGATAGCGCCAAATCCATCACTGGTCAATTTTTGTCGGGCAAGCGAAGCATTCTTATTCCCACAATACGGCATAAAGGCAAAGGTAAGACACTATCGATTATAGGCGCCACAGGAAACAATCTGCAGTCTGTGGATTTAGATATTCCAATTGGTGTATTTACCTGCGTTACCGGCGTCTCTGGTTCTGGTAAATCAACGCTTATTAATGAAACACTCTATCCAGCTGCTGCAGTTGCACTGAACAAGGCAACCACTCTTAAGCCGGCCCCTCACTCTAAAATAACGGGCCTTAATCTGTTAGACAAATGTATTGATATCAACCAAAGCCCCATTGGCCGCACGCCTCGCTCAAATCCAGCCACCTATACTGGAATATTTACACCAGTGAGGGAATTATTCGCCGGCACACAAGAGGCCCGTTCCAGGGGATATACCCCTGGAAGATTCAGTTTTAATGTTAAAGGTGGTCGCTGTGAAGCCTGTCAGGGTGACGGCGTCACAAAAGTGGAGATGCACTTCCTGCCGGACATCTATGTGCCCTGCGATGTTTGTAGCGGAAAACGTTACAACCGTGAGACTTTAGATGTGCACTTCAAGGGTAAAAATATCCATCAAGTACTGGAAATGACGATTGAAGATGCTCGAGATTTTTTCGACGCAATTCCAGCTATCGCAAGAAAACTCCAGACACTCATTGATGTTGGCCTGTCTTACATAAGTCTCGGACAATCCGCAACAACCTTATCTGGCGGAGAAGCGCAAAGAGTTAAGCTCTCGAAAGAACTATCTAAGCGAGACACTGGGAAAACTCTCTATATCTTAGACGAGCCCACCACAGGTTTACATTTTCACGATATTGAACAGCTACTGGCGGTACTTCATCGATTGCGTGATCACGGCAATACCGTGGTAGTCATCGAACACAATCTAGATGTTATCAAAACAGCTGATTGGGTTGTCGACCTGGGGCCAGAGGGTGGTTCTGGTGGCGGACAAATTGTCGCCGAGGGCACTCCCGAACAGGTATCTAAGGTTAAAGGCTCACACACAGGGTTCTTTTTGAAATCAATACTGGCTCGTCAAACCTCAGTATGATTTGACTGTCTACCTAGGTATTCTGACACCATGCCGTCGACCGCGGCCTGCTGGTAAGGGCGTAGGCCACTAAGGATAAGCTTTTTAACGCCGCGCCCAATAACCTTATCGCCGTCATGGAATGTAAAATGTAGCTCTCCATTACCTCGTTTGCCGTCAACGGTTAAACTGGTCTTGTTGATTTCTAAGCTTGGGTTTTGAAATGTCAAACAATCTAGCTCAAGCGACATTGACTGATAGATGATCAACGGTCGTTGTGGATTAATCATGACATTGTTTTTCGCCATCAAGGGCACTAGAATATGCGGAAAATTATGACCAGAGAATCGAACATACGCTTTAACTAAGGCTTCAACTGAACTCGTATTTTGAACACTATCGCCCGAATAGAGCCCCTCCAAATAGCATTTCCCTCGCGTGTCTAAAATCTCGTAGCTAGTGTTTGACGCTGGTGGGAATATCAGCGGTGTATCGGCCGCTAACAGCCCAGAGAAACGAAAATCCATATTCTCTCGCAACCCATAATGCTTTACCACCAGGGCGAACAAAAGATCTCCAGGCACACAAAAACGCTTACTATCAGCATCATGTATAGGATTGAAATCGTTACTTATAATTTTAGCAAAATCGCTGGCTTGCTCGCCACTGACGCTGATTCCGTTGTTATTTTTATGGTAAAACTGCTCAATAAACACGAATTAATCAAACTCCGCTTCAAATTCCTCTAACAAATCTAGGGGCTCTATTTCCATACCTTCCAAATCCGTATTCCAATTAACCCCAACAAGCAGCACGTCGCCATGCATACCCGGCAACCAATCGTCGAGAAACTCTTCAATATCAATCGCCAAGGGTTTGTATACAGCCCAATCACCACTGCATAACTCTTCAGCTAGAGGCTTTGAAGACCAAAACGGAATAACATCAATACCATCATGGTCAGTCGAACCAACCAAGGCCCAATTTTCTGTTTGGTCCTGTAGACCCCAGATACAACCCTGTTCAAGGCATTCCACGATTAATCGATCAAAATTTTCCTGAAGATCGTTAGACAAAGGTTCCATGGCGCTGCTCCATTATTTTGAGGCATTATTCGAGGCGCCCATAGTAACCGTTTTAAGGGAAAAGGCTCTACATTATTATTTGAGTGAAAGTACTAACGATAACTAATTAAGAACCCTATAACCGCGACCCTGCAGACAGCGCTTAATAACTTTTTGCTGCTCCTTTCGGGCATGAATATTACCTTTTACTCCGCCGACAACCCCGGCGGTTCCGCCTACCTCTTGTGCCGTATCGCTGTTGCCAATAATTGCACCGACAACACCGCCAGCTATAGCACCCCCTATAGCACCACCCACTGTGCGCTTGGTGATATCAACCTGCTGAGCCAGGGCATCACATTCAGATAGATCCTTTTGGTACTCTTTAAGATCAAGCCTCTGGGTATCAACAATAACCTGATCCACCGCCTTATCTAAAAGACCAGTGGCACAGCTGGCCAATAGTCCACAACACAAAAAGCTGGTACACATCCTTAGATATCGCATAATCATATTCCTTAATTAGATCTCTTCCTTAAACGCCAGCCGACCTAATAGGTTGACGCGCTAAATAATTATGCCAGCATCAAAATCCACTTAGAAGATTATTTGGTATTGCTCATAATCCCACGAACTGCGGCCGGTATATCGGCTGGCAGTAGAACTAATTTAGAATTGTCAGACTTTGACATACTATGGATTGCTTCAATATACTTTTCTCCTAAAAGGTACATGGCAGGAAGCTCTTTATCTTGGATAGCTTCATTGACTCTTTCTAGCGCGGTTTTAGTCGCCTCGGCCAATACCACTTTGGCCTCTGCGTCTCTACGAGACGCTTCAAGCCTGCCATCGGCCTCTAGTATTGCTGCAGTCTTTTCACCGTCAGCACGGGTAACGGTAGCGCGTCTCTGACGTTCAGCAGCAGCCTGCTCTTCCATCGCTGACTGCATAGTGCTAGAGGGTTGAATATCCTGAATTTCAACGGTTTTTAGGGTAATACCCCAATCAGCAATATCCTCTGATATAGACATTTTTAACTTTGCTTTTATTTGGTCTCTGGAGGATAGCGCATCGTCCAGCGTCATTTCACCGACAATTGAGCGTAATGAAGTCTGCACCAAGGTACGGATAGCCAACTCGTAGTCTTCAACACCATAGACGGCCTTTTCTGGTGAGATAATATTAATATAGGCTACCGCATTCGCGATAATAACCACGTTATCTCGCGTGATCACTTCTTGAGAAGGAATCTCTAAAACAATGTCTTTAGTGGTCGCTTTAAAAGCAACGACATCAATATAAGGTATGATTAAATTAAGTCCGGGGCTTAATGATTTTTGAAACTTACCCAAACGTTGCACAACCCACTTCGAGCCTTGGGGCACTAAACGGACACCTTTGAAAATGGTAATGATTACCAATAAAAAAATTGTACTTACAACGATCATGCCTTCCATTATGATTACTCCCTAATTAACTAATTTAATTTTGTAACAACTAAAAACTCACCAGAAATTTCTTTTATATACAGCCTGTCACCCAATTCTACGCCTGTGTCACAACTAAACTCCCACTCATCAGAGTCCATTACTGGAGTGCTAAATCGCATCCTCCCTTGGGTATTTTGAGTAGGCAGTTTGATGACTAAACCCGAGGCGCCAATGGCCTCATTGTGAGAGTGCTCGTCACTATTCCCTTGGGCCATTTTTACCTTAATAATCTTGAACCAAATCAAGGTGAACGCCACTGACGACATAGTCCAGAGTAATACTTGGACGGTTAATGACATAGGCATCAAAAGCTGAACCAAACCTACCACTAAAGCTCCAAGCCCAAACCAGAGGATGGTAAAGCTTGGAATAAATATTTCACCTACCACTAACAAAAGCCCTAACACAAGCCAGTGCCAATACAACAATTGAATATCCATTTAAACTCCTTATTAACTGCCTATGCAATTAACTCCTTATACGTTTATTAATAATACCCTATTTCCAGCTAAATTATAGATATCGCCTAGCCCATCAGCACAAAGATCGGCTCATCAACAAAGCATCCTCACGCCCATACTCAGTGGAATAGTAACCCCGCCGCTGGCCTACCTCCACGAATCCAATCTTGTTATACAGGCGAATAGCAGAAAAATTAGACACTCTGACTTCCAAATATATTTGGTCTATTTGCTTGGGTAACCCATTAATCACATGATCCAGCAACTCCTCTCCAAGCCCTAGTTCTTTATGGTCTGGATGTATGGAAATATTTTGCAACTCGGCTTGATCAACCACCCCCACAACCACTACAAATCCTACAACAATATTGTCGACAACCACCACCAGAGTCCATGCAACACATTGTAAGAATTGTTTTTTGCTCCAGGGCGACTTCGCGTTTAATTGCTCAATAGCAACCACCGCCTCAAGGTCACCTTGACCCATTGGGCGTATAAAAAAATTTTTTACGAGATTATTCAATCGTCGGTATTCGATTGATTTAGCTTATTGGAGGGTGACAGGAATCTAATTATATTCCATGTTTTTCGCTTGCTTTCAGGGTCCTCAATCATCTCCTCAAGAGAGGGTACAACCAGTCCGATAATTTGCTCAAATACATCAGTTTGGCCATTAGTAATTCTTGATAATTGCTCTTTAGTTAAAATCCAACTGGCAGTTTTCATCCCTAAAATTAACATCATCTTACTTTGCTTGGCACCTAACCTAGCCTGTATTACTGTGGTTAAAAACTCCCGAACCTCTGGCTCAGCGCCCGTAGCATTTGGATAAGGAGGCCACTGCGCTAGCTCCACCTGAGGAAGGTTACCTTGCCCTTGCCCCATTGCAACGAGAATATTAGACAAAAGTTGAATTTGATGTGGGTCGGGAAGACTGCCATCGACAATACTGCACACCAGTAACTCATCCGTCGGCTGCCACAGAGCCAATTGAAGTTCTATGCTAGCTACTGATTCAGCCTTCTCGCCTACGGGATCTACCACCAGTTTACTCGGCGGTGCGGGCTTAGTATGTGAAACCTCTAGCGGGGGATCACTAAGGACGTCAATGGAACCAATTACCTGCTCAACTGAAATCCGTTCGGGCATTCGATCCATCAAGGGCTCAATAGACGCAGCTTCAAAAACATCCACTTCGGGCTGTTCATTATCTTCGCACAAGTCCCTAGCAAGGTATTCATCAATACCGAGGGTCTTTAAGTAATAGCCTCGATCGTCTTTTACCATTAAATACCACCAAGTTGAGGATGCAATCGGCCCGGGTTACGCATGAGCGTCAAAGCATTTAAATACGCCTTAGCACTCGCAAACAGGATGTCTGTATGGGCGCCTTGTCCATTGATAATACGCCCATCCTTTTTAAGCCGAACGGTAACTTCGCCCTGGGAGTCAGTGCCTTGGGTCACCGCATTAACTGAGTATAACTGCAACTCTGTTTGGCTATTAATTAGCTTTTCAATAGCATTAAAGATGGCATCAACTGCCCCATCTCCGCTAGCTTCGGCAGAGTGTTCCTGATTTTGGTAGCTAATGATTATTTTCGAATGAGGTAGCTGTCCTGACTTAGAAAGCACCTCTAAGTCCACCAGTGTCAGAGCATCATCTTCGGCGCCCATTTGCACGTCAGAGACTAACGCCTGAAGGTCTTCATCAAAAATTTCACGCTTCTTGTCGGCAAGCTCTTTAAACTTAATAAAAGCCTCATTAAAGTCCGCTTTACTACTAAAGCTAATACCCAGCTCATCGAGGCGTGCACTAAATGCAGCCCTGCCTGAAAGCTTACCCAATGAAAGCTTGTTAGCCAACCAGCCAACGTCTTCTGCCCTCATAATTTCGTAGGTTTCCCTAAACTTTAAAATACCATCTTGATGAATACCAGACTCATGTGCAAAAGCATTGGCTCCAACGATTGCTTTATTAGGCTGTACGGGAAATCCTGTAATACTAGAAACTAACCTAGAAACGGGCACTATATGAGAAATATCAATACCCGTCTCCACAGGAAACAGATCTTGCCGTGTGCGGACAGCCATGACTATTTCTTCAAGCGACGCGTTGCCGGCTCGCTCGCCAAGACCATTAATCGTGCATTCAACCTGACGAGCACCGTTTTGAACTGCTGATAGACTATTAGCAACCGCCAAACCTAAGTCATTATGGCAATGGACTGAAAAAATGGCCTGATCGGCGTTGGGGACGGTATTCAGTAGGCGATGAATAATCGACCCATACTCGAGGGGATCTGAGTAGCCTACAGTATCTGGGAAATTAATAGTCTTTGCGCCGGCGGCAATAACCGCTTCTGTTATTCGGCACATAAACTCAAAATCGCTACGGCTGGCATCCTCAAGAGAAAACTCAACATCATCAATCAAATCTCGAGCCATTTTTACCGCGCCGACTGCCTGCTCTAGAACCTGATGAGGCTCCATTTGCAGCTTATACTTCATGTGGATCGGTGAGGTCGCAATAAATGTGTGGATACGGCCTGCATTAGCACCTTTAAGCGCCTCGGCCGCGCGCTCGATGTCGCCAATCATTGCCCTAGAGAGGCTACAGATTCGACTATCTCTGACAGCGTTAGCGATGGCCTTCACTGCTTCAAAGTCACCTTGACTAGATACTGCGAAACCTGCCTCAATAACATCGACATGCATCTTCTCTAGTACTTTTGCGATCCGAAGTTTTTCATCTTTAGTCATTGAGGCGCCGGGACTTTGCTCACCATCACGCAGAGTAGTGTCGAAAATAACTAATTTGTCTTTTGTTGCCATGATCCTTTTCCTTCTCCAAACCAATTCTCTTGGTTGTCTACATTGTAGAACGCATTAAACCTCTTGTCCCATCTACCGGTGAGTATGGCTATATTTGTATGCCATAGGATGACAATTGAGCAGATTATGCGGGTTCGATGATGCTTTTTATAAGGTATAACGATAGATGCCCCTCAGGGCAGGAGAAGTAACAATCCACGTGAAACAGCAACGTTAGTAACGCTACGCAAAGAAACTGGCTTCATTGAATGGATGTCCATGGGCTTATTTAACCAGACTTCTAGCTTGAAACCAAGGAGTTTGCCATAAGTTAGGCGTCTTTCTCTCGCCAACCAAGCTTGGATGCTAACCATAAGGTTGGGGCAGACAGCGAGAAAACTACCGCCATTGCGAATAAAATGCGAGGAGGATCAATGGTTATTACGACAAGCCCCATCACCACCGACAAGATCACAATGAAGGGTACCTTGCCACGCATATTAACCTTTTTAAAACTAGGGTACTTGAAATTTGATACCATTAGTAAACCAGCACAAGCTGTTACCAAAGCACCTAAGGCAGACAACCAGAGCGACGACTGCATATCCTGCGCAGACCACACTAGCCCCGCGACCAAGGCTGCAGCCACAGGGCTTGGCAGTCCTGTAAATAGCTTGCCATCAGAGACGCCGGCCTGGACATTGAATCGCGCTAAACGCAAGGCGGCACAGGATGCATAAACAAAGGCCGCAGCCCAACCCAGCTTACCAAGGTCACCGACACCCCAGCCGTAAGCAACCACTGCAGGCGCCACACCAAAAGAAACCATGTCGGAAAGACTATCGTACTGGACCCCAAAATCACTTTGAGTATTGGTCATCCGCGCTACACGACCATCTAAGCCATCAAAAACCATGGCCGCAAAAATAGCCATGGCCGCCCATTCGTACTGGCCACTAAACCCAGATAGTACAGCATAGAAACCACCAAATAATGCTCCAGTGGTGAGAATATTAGGCAACAAATAAATACCTTTGCGAGGCCGACGTGAAGATAGATCAGAATCAGAATCCTGATCTTGATTTAACTTAACAACCTTGTCTACTGCCCGAGACTTTTCAACCATAATGCCATTTCCTGTTACACAGCCAGATACCTATCCGCCTCCATTATAAGCTAAGTTAACCTTCAGTCATCCAAAAACTGTTGTTTCATCAGTTGCAGATCAGCCTCAGATAAGCCTAACGCCGAAATTAGATAGTTTTTCATTGAACCGTAGTGCTCATCAATCGCATCTAAAAATGCGGTAATGTTGTCTTCATGGACGGACACATAAGGCGTCAACCAATCTCGCTCCCAGTTTTTTACCTTAGCATCACGCAGATGACCTTCAATAATATCAACGAGCCGACTTGAGTCGTAATGCTTACGGGTGAGTAAATAATCTTCAATGATCGTTTCTCGCGGGACATCTAAAGCCGACAAGATAAGCGCTGCTGCCATGCCAGTACGATCTTTGCCTGCAGAGCAGTGGAATACACTAGCATTCTCCGCATTTTCTATTATCTCTCTCATAAACCGACTAAATGCTGGAATAACCACTTTTATACAAGAGCGATAGGAGTTAACCACTAGTTCGTGGGACGATTCTGCCGTAAGCTCCCCTTCAAACAAGAACTCCCAAAATCTTGAAATATCCCCAATAGAAATTTGATAATCTTCAACAAATTCTGCTCGTATAGCAGCGCTGGGTGACTGTTGTTGCTCCTCTTGGCGTCGGAAATCATGGATCTTGCTAACGCCAATTTTCTCAAGCGCGTCTAAATCTTTTTCAGTTAGATTAGCCAGGTGGCCGCAGCGTAAAATTTTACGCCATTTAACCCGGCGACCGTCTTGATTCAGGTAACCACCAAGGTCTCTAAAGTTAACGCCACCGTCGAGAGGCACAACCCTCGACATATCAACTACTGCATCGCTCATCTTCACCTTCCTTTGTATGTGTCATGCACTATTGTACGATGTAAAAACGGAAACGACCCTCTTAATGAGGGTCGCTAGTATTAATTAAATATGTGAAGCACTACGGGCTAATTGGCCCGCTAGACTCTAATAAATTTATCTCCCCGAGAGATACCTGAGACCCCACTGCGGACAACCTCCATTATGCCCATATGGGCTACAGCCTCAATGAATGCATCTAGCTTGTCACTGTCACCAGCAAGTTGAACCGTATAAGTCGATGGCGTAACGTCAATAATATTTCCTCGGAAAATCTCCACACAACTTTTTAATTCAGTGCGAACATCACTATCTATCGCCTTAACCTTAACTAATAACAACTCGCGTTCGATGTGAGGGCCTACTGTGAGATCCACCACTTTAAGAGTATCAATGAGCTTATGCAATTGTTTGACGATTTGCTCTGCCATCTGCTCATCACCTTGGGTAGTTAAGGTTAGGCGGGATAGCGTCCCATCATCAGTTGGGGCTACCGTCAAAGTGTCGATATTGTAACCACGCTGCGAAAACAACCCAACAACTCTAGATAAGGCTCCGAACTCATTTTCCAACAAAATAGAGATGATTCTTTTCATTAGGTTCTCTCCGTCTTGCTTAGCCAAAGATCACGCATCGAACCACCCGGCATTTGCATGGGGTAAACATGCTCAGAGCGATCAATATCAATATCCATAAATACCACACGATCTTTCATAGCGAAGCATTCACGCATTTTCTCTTCAAGCTCATCAATTTGGGTGATTTTCATCCCTACATGGCCATAGGCCTCGGCCAATTTTACAAAATCTGGCAATGAGTCTTCATAAACGCTCTCTGAGTAGCGACTGCTGTAATTCATGTCCTGCCACTGACGAACCATGCCCAGCGCCGCATTATTGAGATTAATAATCTTAATAGGCAGCTTGTGCTGACTGCAGGTAGATAGTTCCTGAATATTCATCTGGATACTGCCTTCACCGGTCACACAGGCCACGACTGTGTCGGGAAATGCCAACTGACAACCCATGGCTGCGGGCAGACCGAAACCCATGGTGCCGAGACCGCCTGAGTTAATCCAGGTGCGCGGCTTATCAAATAGATAGTACTGCGCAGCAAACATCTGATGCTGACCAACATCAGAGGTGACAATGGCCTGACCATTAGTCACTTTGTAGAGCATCTTGATGACGTCTTGCGGTTTAATACAGCCGCCAGAGCTCTCTTCATAGCGCGAGGCAGTATAAATACCTTGGTCCGTACGCCATTGATCGAGCTGCGTCCACCAATCGGTAAGCGCATTTACATCTGGTTTAGTACCAAGTCCTTTATTAATCTCCAGCATCTCCGCGAGTACAGATGAGCAGGTACCCACAATCGGAATATGTGCTTCGATATTTTTCGACACGGAGGTCGGGTCAACATCAACATGAATAATGGTGGCATGCGGGCAAAATTTCTCTAGATCATTGGTTACTCGATCATCGAAACGCGCCCCAATCGCAAATATAACGTCGGCGTGATGCATCGCCGTATTGGCTTCAAATGTGCCATGCATGCCCAACATACCCAAATATTGGCGATCGGTGCCCGGGTAACAACCCAGGCCCATCAACGTATTGGTTACGGGGTAATTCAAGGACTGCGCCAACGCAATCAATTGCTCCGAAGCATTATCGATAACTACGCCACCACCAGCATAAATTATCGGGCGCTTAGCACCGATAAGTATTTTAACCGCACGTTTAATCTGACCACGATGACCTTTGCTAGTAGGCTGGTAAGAGCGCATTTTAACTTCATCAGGGTAGATGTAAGGAACTTTATAATTAGGGTCAGTGACATCCTTGGGAATATCAATTAGAACGGGGCCGGGACGACCAGTCGATGCAATATAATAGGCCTTGGCAATAGTCTCTGCGATATCTTCAGCGCGAGTGACCAAAAAGCTATGCTTAACGATGGGCCGCGAAACACCAACCATGTCAGTTTCCTGAAAGGCGTCTGTA
>Ga0308019_10000673_pt1 | contig 21170 bp, 20 predicted proteins | sample Neamet284_FD_203135 | JGI IMG/M metagenome (GOLD analysis project Ga0308019, IMG submission 203135) | Marine microbial communities from water near the shore, Antarctic Ocean - #284 | ecosystem: Environmental > Aquatic > Marine > Unclassified | place: Southern Ocean | collected 2014-10-01 | reverse complement strand
GTAAAGTCTTAATCGATGAAAGAGATGAATATTTAGCAACAAAAATCTCTGCTCTTAATTCGGACAAGAAGGTTTTGGCAGTAGTTGGTGCAGGTCATCTAGCGGGTATTGAGGAGTATTTAGTTGGCAATAAATGTGACATTAAGCGAATAGAACAATTGCAAAGTATTCCTCGAAAAACATTTGCTATGAAGGTAATGCCATGGGCGATACCAATGCTGGTAATGGGCTTGATGGCCTATTATTTGTCCACGGGTACTGATATTGACTTGGTTCAATTTTTCACAGTATGGACAGCAGCAAACGCTATTTTTGCCGCAATTGGATGTATTCTTGCAAGAGGCCATCCATTGGCAATACTGACAGCAGCACTCGCATCTCCGATCACATCATTGAATCCAGCATTAGCAGCGGGTTGGTTCGCAGGATATGTGCAATTGAAAATGGCAGAACCTAGCGCAGAGGATTTAGCAGATTTCTTAAAATTAGATAATCTTGGAATGTTTTGGTCAAATAAAGCTGGTAGAGTTTTGCTGGTTACAGCACTGACCAATCTTGGCAGTATGGCCGGTGCATGGGTGGCTGCAGCAGGATTGCTCGGTGGATTCGGGTTGTAAGTCACAAATTATTGAGTACCTTGAGTAAATCAATGTGCTCTTCTACATCATGAACACGAAGAATGTCAATACCTTCATTATGGGCAAAGGCAGCAATGGCAAGAGTTCCAGGCAACCTATCATCCGTACTTGTTTTCCCAGTTAGTTGGGATATCATTGATTTTCTTGAAACACCCCATAATATGGAATAGTTATTGATTCCACGAAACATTTCATGGTTTTGAAGTAATTCCACATTGTGCTGCAAAGTTTTCCCAAAACCTATTCCCGGGTCTACACAGATCAATTGTTGTGAATGTCCAGCCATTACCAATGCGTTAGCAATTTCTTTCAAGTTCTCAGAAACTTCTTGGCTACAGTTTTGATAGGTCGGGTTTGCTTGCATGTTATTTGGTTGACCTTGCATATGCATAATGCAAATAGCACAACCGCTGTCAAGAACAACTTCAATCATTTCAGGATCACGGAGGCCAGATACATCATTTATCATATCGGCACCTGCTTGAATCGCTTGTCGTGCAACTTCTGCTCTTCTTGTGTCAATAGAAATCAAACCGTTTGGATTTGCTTGTCTAAGTCCATTAATCACAGGAATTACTCTATCAAGTTCTTCCTGCAGTGAAACCGTTTCAGCATTTGGCCTTGTCGATTCACCACCGACATCAACCCAAGTTGCACCCTGTTTCCACATTTCCAATCCATTTTCAATAGCGCGAACTAGACTGTCTTGTCTTGAGGCAGCATGGAATGAATCGGGAGTGATATTGAGGATTCCCATTATTATGCATGAGTCTTCATCATTTCTGCGTAAAGCCGCAGAAATGACCTCTCGGCGAGAATCATAGGGTCTAGAGTCTCGCCTCATCGTCAAGGCCAGCGCGGCAGGTTTCATAAGATGTGACAGTGAAGCACTCCGTATGTCCGAAGAGGCCGGAGTATTGGAATTTGAGGATGGAGCGCATATTCTCTCCGCTCTTGAAGCAGATGAACCCAGTGAATCTAATCTTGAATTGGCCAACCGCTTGATTGAAAGATTGAGCCCAGAAAACCGAGGTGCATTGAGAGAAATGATCTCTAAAAAAGGGTCATTCGGAGGCGGATTAGTGACTCTAATGGTGGTATTTTGGTGGTTAGCAGTACATTCTGTGACCGATAATTTAGATGTTGGAGTTTCCAAGTTCTTTGCATTTAACTTCTCAGAAGTTGCCCTTATCGTTATTGGATTAGCCCTAATGTCTTCAATTCTTAAAGATTTTAGCAGAGAACTTGGGTTATTAGCACCTTCATTCATTTCTGGTGGCATGATCATATTCAGCGCACTCTATGTCTTCGAACCGCTAATTAACGGTATGTGGCCTAATGGTTTTGACTTGAATGAAGGATTATTTAGATCAATTAGATTGGCTATTCTATGGATTGGTGTTACAATCGGAGCTAAATTATTAGTCGATTCAGCATTACTAATGTGGCTCAAACAATTCTGTGATGCTAAAGGAATTGATATTCAATCAAAGAATCAAGAAACACATCAAGAGATAACTGAAGATACTGATGTATTAGCAGAATTGTTGTGACGGCATCCTCTTGAAGGGCTGATTGTTGGCTTGCGGCATGGCAGGTGAGAGACTTGATATTTTGCGCCTAGGTTACCGCAGAGGACGTGACCCACGCATAACCACCCATCTTGCACTTGTTGGAAGAGCGCTTGGTGCAGATAGATTCCTACTCGCTGGCGATGATGATGAAAAGATGTTTGATAATGTTAAATCAGTCAATACTCGTTTCGGTGGTGATATGCAGTGCGAGCATATCAAGAGTCCAATGAGTTGGCTACGGAGATTTGTATCGGAAGATGCGGGCGATGGCGAGCCTGGAGTTGCGATCCATCTGACCATGTATGGTGAACCATTTAGAGAAGCGATTCCTCGAATTAGGAGAGATCGGCCTGTGGCAATAATTGTTGGTGGTGCGAAAGTCCCTGGGGATGTATACAAATTATCGCAATATAATGTTGCAGTCGGAAATCAACCACATTCAGAAGTAGCCGCTTTAGCCCTCTTTCTCGATGCGTGGTATGGAGAGGCTGCAAGCGAAAGAAATTTTGATGGTGCCCGCTTGATAATTGAACCATCGCCCGATGGCAAGAAAGTTATAGATTTAGACCGCCAAGAAGAAGAGTAATTAAGTTCTTACTCATCGTGCTAAACGCTATTATTACTTTGTAATGGTTCAATGTGTTTTGCTTGATTATCTATGTGTTTCATACCTAATGATTATGAGTCGCCGGTAACGACCAAAGTTGATGTCAAAAGACGGTTCACGGAACGGCAGTTTCTCCCCCGGCTCTAGATGCCGCGGAGTTAGCACTGCTCCAACGTTTTTTGATGCCGCAGATGGACTGGTTTCCGGCGCTGAATTACCACCTTCTGCAAACGGTGAAGGAATTCTATTAACTGCTGATGGTGGCCGTTATGAGGGCTCACTTTTCGGTGCAGAAACACATGGTGAAGGTGAATTGGTATTTACTACTGGAATGATGGGATATCAAGAATCATTGACAGACCCATCATTCGCCGGACAAGTACTAACCTTCACTTACCCATTGATTGGAAATTATGGTATACATCAAGGAAAATCAGAGTCATCCAGTGTATGGCCCCGTGGAGTTGTGGTCCGCCATGCAATGACCCAGCCAGACCATCGTGATTCGATTGCAACTATTGGAGAATTGATGAGGTTGCATGGAGTTCCTGGAATTGAGGGCATTGATACTAGATCTATTACTCGCAGAGTTAGGGAACTTGGAACTGTGTTGTGTGTATTTGGACCCAAAGATGCAGAACAACAACTCAATGCAAGATTGCAACAAATGACCTCGCCGGATTTGGAAGACCTCGTCGATGAAGTCTCAATCAACTCAGCAGTTGTTCTTAACGAGGGTGCAGTCGATGTGTTAAACCGGCCACTGCCCCGCCTTGGTGCCTTAGATTGTGGAATTAAGTACAATATCTTGAGAAATCTTTGCCGTCACTTTGAGGTTGTTTGGTGTCCACCTAATACTGATTTTAACACTTTGAAAAATAATTATCAAATCGATGCATTATTCTGTTCAAATGGCCCAGGAGACCCTGCTCATAGTGGGATGGCAAGCGATGCTAAGAATACACTTGCCGCTGCTGTAAAGGACCATATGCCTGTTATGGGGATTTGTTTAGGCCATCAACTAATGGGACTTGCTTCTGGTTTACAGACCTACAAAATGAGATATGGACACCGTGGTGCTAACCAACCGGTAATTGACTTAGCAGATGGTACTGTTTTGATAACCAGTCAAAATCATGGTTTTGCAGTCGCTGACCCCGACTCAGGAATGTTGGCAGCTCACCCAAGTGGAGCCTGTTCACAGTTGGCTGAAAACCAACATGGTGCAGAGGTAAAAGTTCGCTATGTCAATGCTAATGACAGAACCGTTGAGGGATTGGATATAGTTGACCATCCCTCATTTACAGTTCAATTTCATCCTGAAGCATGCCCCGGTCCTAATGATGCAGCACCGTTATTTCAACGCTTTAGAGAAATAGTTGATTCTCATTTGGGAGGTGGATTGTAATGCCAAGGCGAGATGACATAGAAACAATTCTCGTTCTCGGTAGCGGTCCGATTAAAATCGGTCAGGCTGCAGAGTTTGACTTCTCGGGAAGTCAAGCAGTAAAGGCATTACGTGAGGATGGATATCGAGTTATTTTGGTTAATTCTAATCCAGCAACTATTCAAAACGATCCGGAGATGGCTGACGTAGTCTACATTGAACCTCTGCTACCAGAAACAATAAAGAGAATTATGGAAATCGAGAGACCTTGTGCATTATTGGCCGGAATGGGTGGACAAACCGCCCTAAATATTGCTAGTGAATTAGCACATAATGGTACTTTAGAAGAATTGGGTATTGAGTTAATTGGTTCTGATTTAGATGCAATCGATAAAGCAGAAGATAGACAATTATTCAACGATGTATGCGAGTCTATAGGTTTGCCATTGAGTGAGGCTATCGCCTGTACTACTATGGATGAAGTTATTGCAGCAGCAGAACAATTAGCATCTTGGCCTATTTTGATACGACCTGCATTTACTCTAGGTGGGCTTGGTGGCGGAACTGCTTGGGATATGGGACAATTAGTAGAAATCGCTACGTTAGGTCTTAGAAATTCAAGAATAAGCCAAGTTCTTATTGAGGAATCAATTCTTGGATGGCAAGAATTGGAATATGAGGTGATGAGGGATGATGCGGATAATGCAATCATCGTTTGCACAATGGAAAACATTGACCCGATGGGAGTTCATACGGGAGAATCAACAGTGGTTGCACCACTTCAATCATTCAGCGATGCAGACCACCAAATATTACGAGATCAAGCACTTAAGTTAATTCGGGCATTGAATATCAAGGGTGGTTGTAATGTTCAATTTGCTTTCAACCAATCTACTGGTGAAATTAGAGTAATCGAAGTCAATCCTCGCGTTTCACGTTCCTCAGCACTTGCCAGTAAAGCCACTGGATATCCAATTGCTCGCATGGGTGCGAAAATTGCAGTAGGGTACACTCTTGATGAATTACCAAATCCAATTACTGGAGAAGGGACAACTGCTGCTTTTGAACCAACTCTGGATTATTGTGTTGTCAAGATACCACGTTGGCCATTCGACAAATTCCGAACTGCGGATAGAACGCTGGGTACAAGCATGAAGTCAACTGGTGAAGTAATGGCAATAGGGCGCAACTTTGAGGAGGCTTTCCTCAAGGCTTGGGCCAGCCTTGAGCAAGGTTATGCGCATCCAAGACCTCTGACAAGAGCAGATGAATCAGAAGGAGAAGGGATGGCTTCAAGGGCGTTGGAGACGCTTCCTGATAGTGTTCTTGTAGAATGGTGTAGAGTTGCAACAGATAGAAGAATGGGCGCTTTAATTGAAGCCTTTAGACGCGGCTGGAGCGTAGAGAAAGTTCATGAAATTACTAGGATTACTAGATGGTTCCTTTATCGTTTCGAGAATATTGCTCAAATGGAAGCAGAAATCTCTGCAACCGAATCTTCCCCAAGCCAATTAGAGTATAACCAAATTAGGAACTGGAAGAGTCACGGATTCAGTGATGCGCATATCGCAGATGCATTGGCCAAGTTCCCTGCATCAGGCCCGAAATCACTGCCAAGTAGCCATAATGAACAGGCGATAATGAAGCGCCGTCACGAACTAGGGCTACATCCAAAGTACAGGATGGTAGATTCTTGCGCAGCCGAATTTGCTGCCAAAACCCCTTATTATTATTCCACATATGAAATTAATGACGAGTTGGGAATAGATACATTATCCGATTTGGAAAATAGAACAAAGCAGAGATTGGTTACCATCGGTTCAGGGCCTATTCGAATTGGACAAGGTATTGAATTTGATTATGGTTGCGTGCACGCAGTTAAGGCAATTCGTGAAGCAGGTCACGATGCAATCTTGATAAATAACAATCCTGAAACAGTGTCTACTGATTTTGATACCTCCGACAGGCTGTACTTTGAACCTTTGACGCTAGAATATGTCTCTGAAATCTTATTGCGTGAGAATGCGCATGGGATTTTGCTACAATTTGGCGGGCAAACTGCAATTAATTTGGCAGAACCACTACAACAAAGAATGCCACATCTGGAAACACTAGGGCTAGAATTGAGTATAATGGGTACTTCATGTGATGCTATTGATGAAGCAAGTGATAGAGATCGATTTGAGAAGTTTGCTAAGCGTAATGGGATACGGATGCCACGTGGCCAAACAGGAACTACAGCTGATGATGTACGCGAGGCTGTCAAGAATATTGGTTTCCCAGTATTGATTCGCCCATCTTATGTTCTTGGTGGAAGAGGAATGGAGATACTCTCAAACGATAAGCAAGTTAATGCTTACTTAGAGGAGGCTTACTTGGCTCCTGACAAACCTTTGCTAATCGATGAGTATCTTGGTCATGCCACAGAACTTGATGTTGATGCTGCTGCTGATGGTGAACAAGTATTGGTCGGTGCGATAATGGAGCATTTGGAACAAGCAGGGATTCATTCAGGAGATTCTACTTGCTTCATTCCAACACAGAATATTTCGCCAGAAATGCTCAAGAGAGTTGATGAGCAAACAAGAATTATTGGTTTGAAACTAAAGATAAAAGGTTGCTATAATATTCAATTTGCGATTCAGGGCGATAACCTGTACTGTTTGGAAGTCAATCCACGTTCATCTAGAACAGTTCCATTCGTTGCTAAGTCCACCGGTTTACCAATGGCTAGAATCGCTGCAAGAATCACAATCGGTATTCCGTTATCACAACAGGAAATACCTCGAAGAACAACAGGTCATGTTTGTGTCAAGGCACCAGTTTTCCCGTTCATTAAGTTAAGAGGATTAGATCCAGCACCTGGTCCTGAGATGAAATCAACCGGAGAGGTATTTGGTTCGGATGTTAGGGCCGACTTGGCATATCTCAAGGCCCGTTTGGCAACAGAGATTCCAGTTGCTACAGAAGGCGGTGCTTACCTCACAGTAAGGGAGGAAGATAAGGCTGCACTGATTCCGATTGCACAGTCGTTGATAGATATCAACTTCACAATTTTCGCTACACCGGGTACTGCAGATGTATTGCGTAAAGCCAATATTCCTGTTACCACATCTTACCGTATTGCAGAAAGAATGCATCCTGATTCTTTAGATCTAATGAGAAAAGGTGATGTCAATTTCATTGTAAATGTGCCAACCATCTCCGGTGGAGCAGTTAGAGATGGAAATATGATGCGCCGCTTAGCAGTTGAATTGAATATACCATTTGTCACAACAATGCGTGGTGCGGTAATGGAAGTTGCAGCAATGAAGGCAAGATTAGAGAATGATCTTGAACCAAGGCGCCTAGAAGTGCACTATTGATTTATTCAACAAGCATCGTATGCTTCGATGATATATTTGGTTAGAGGACTTGTCCAAGCGAGTTCACTAATTCCCGCTTCTCCTTCAACCGCATAGATTCTGACCACATCGCGAACACGAACATTGCCTTCGCTTGAACGAGCAACAATTGTTGCAGGCTTCATAGTCTTCCCAGTTCCATGCGGGTCGTAAACGGTATCGAGTGCATCAGAAAGGAACCAATCAGCCTTACCTGCTGCCTTACCCTCATATGTTTTCTTAGGGGTTTTGGAACCAAACATGCCGCCACCGGTCTTCTTCTTGGTGCCACCAGATGTTGGTTTCTTTGCAGTTGAGGTTCCAGATGATTTGCCAGATGATTTACCAGTACTTGCACTTTTAGTTGTTGATTTTGAAGAACTTGCAGCACCTCTGCCAGAAAATTCTTGTTCCATTTCAGAGCGAATTTCCTTTTCTAATTCTTTACGAATCTCTTTTTCTAATTTGACTCGCAATTTTTCTTCAATAGCAGCAGGATTATTCTTTCCAGATAGAGCAATTGCGTCGTCTCTCTCATCGGTTAGTATTTGCAATGTTCCGAGATAGTGAGATGCTACTTGAATAAGAGCAGTTTCCATAGAAGCCTCAAGTTGCATTGATACAACATCATTAGAAGATTCTCTCCACTTTCTCCATTGCAACATCGTATTTGCATGAATATCTGAACCACATTTCGGGCAGAAACTTCGCTTTGGTGGTTTTAGAACTGGTATTGCTCGCATTGCATCGGGGTCAATTCCCTCATGTTCACCACTTGCAACATCGTGAATGTGAGTGGAAGCTTCCATTCCATTATCCATTGCTTCTCTGAACATGCCCTCTTTCAAATCCAATCTTCCTGATTGGATTAGATCCCAGCCATTGGTGTCTCTTACAACAGCCATAACCGCAGCATTGGCAGCAGGTGATTTACCCCACTCGTAGTTTGAGAATGCCTTTGAGGAACTGTTTTCATCTTCTTCAGCGAGAGCAAGGTCAATTTCATCACCTTCTGCTGGCGCAGCGATTCCCATAAGAATCGGATTTGCACCTTCTTCTACTTTGGCGATCATATCGAATTTTTCAGCCATTGAAAGGTCATCGCGAATACGAATTACATCTTTCAGTTGATTCAAATCATGTCCAGTTGCAGTTATTGGACCTTGGCCGGTCAAGTCGTGACCGCAGGACAAACAGAATTTTGCTGCCGCCTCAACGCCTGCTTCACAGGTTGGACAATAGACACCGGCCATAGAGTGCGAAGACACTACACCACATTTGAAGGGTATGCCTAATTAGGCCCAAAGCAAGCAGGTTACAGACTTCTTGTGAATAGCCGTCAATAGTATACCTATTCCCATAGGGAGTTCGTATTTTTTCCTAAATAATTAATCGAATTGGCAGCAAGAATCCAATTGTTTTAGGATTTCATTCTTATCCATTTCAGCCAGAATCGGAGCCAAACGCGGCCCTCTTTCAAGGCCCATTAATGCCGCATAGGCAGCACGATATGCGCTTTTTGGGCTGATATCATTGTCCTTGGCAGATTGTGGTATTGCACTGCCTATTGATTCAGCATCCCATTGACAATTACGCAGGGCAGTAGTCAACCCTTTCAAAGCAGATTTCTCATCACTATCTAGCAGAGATAATGCCTTTTCATTAGGGGAGGACAATATTCTGATCCTCATTTCTTCTGGGAAGTGTTCACTATCTATCCAATACCTCATGCGGGCGAGTCTATCTTCTAATTGCTTAGTAGGCTCAGTAATCGCAGCAGATGAGATTAGGCTCTGCCAGATTGCATCGTCGCTTGATTTAGTTTGAGCCAATAAAGCCAGATGCCTAAATGATACTGAAGTGGCCTTGGCTATTGTACCAGGTTCAACCATAGACAAGCGAAGTGCTGCCTTTGCATCCTCTACTTGAACAAGTTGTCTGCGGCTAATATTCTCATCATTTATTTCACTATCAAAATCTCTAGTGCAAAGTCTTTCAAACTCATCTGCTAAAGTTACTAGGCCCATCCCAGTATCAAATTCTATAGCCTTATTAGGTTTTGAATTAGCAATCAATAGTCTTAGGATTTGAGGAGGTACTAAGCGCAATGCTTCAATTGGACCAATGGTGTTTCCAGCCGATGATGACATTGCGCCCTTTCCACGCAAACTAATCCATTCATAGGTCAGAGGTTGCGGTGGTTGATGTCCTAGGAGTGTGGAGATTTCTCTGCCGGTTGCATAAGAGCCTCCCGCAGCGCCATGGTCCTTGCCAAATGCTTCACAAGTGACTCCAATCCAACTCCATTTTGCTGGCCAATCGATTCTCCACGGTAACTTTCCTTGCCCTTTTGTAATGTCTGAAGAACCTTCAACTCCATGTGAATCGATCCAGTGAACTAGTGGGTATTCGTAACCAGTGACCTTTACGTCATCTAAAGATTGCTTGCTATCAAGCGGGCTCCAGGGAAACCAATCACTTGCTAATTCTCTACTTGATACCCTTTCGATAATTTCTCTAATCTGTTCGGCTGAATCACAAGCGATTTTGGTCATTTCTGCGAACTTGCCGTCTCGATAAGAACTCAAATTATCAACGATTCGTGGCCTTACTCCAATTTCTGCCAATGCCTCCATGAAAGGGGTTAGGAAATGGTCTGCATAGGTCCATCCTTCATCATTGAATCTCTGCCAATCAGGATTATTATCGCCTTCTTTTGGTGCTGGTATAGCACCAATTTGGTGGCCAATGAATTGTTCAAACTCTGGACCTAGGAAACTGTAGACTTTACGTAGCGGATCTGCTGAATCTACAATAAATATGAAATCGACATCAAGGCCAGCATCTCTTGCTGCTCTTGCTAACATGTCTCCAGTTAGTATTTCTCTTAAGTGACCAATGTGAAATTCACCACTTGGGGTGATGCCAGTTGAGATGACATGAGTATTACCTCTATGCGACAAAGATTTTGCCGCTACATCTGCCCAGTGCACTATCACTCACCTCAGACTGCAACAGCTCTAATGATTCCACGTAGGGGAACGCCGTCAATTTCGTTACGGGTGGTTTTGTTTACCAATACCACTACAAGTCCGACATCTCCACCCGACTCACGAATTGCCTTTATGGTGCGTGTCATTGTGACTCCAGATGAAAGTACATCGTCGACAATAACAACTCTCTTACCAGCAACTTGGCCATATTTATTGGAAAGAGAACCTTTTCCATTTCCACTATCAGTGGTCCTATAGACAGTCATTTCCGAATCTATCATACGAGCTACTTCGTGACCAAATGCAATTCCATTGATTGAAATTCCTACGACAGTATCAGTTTCTCCGAGTCCCATTTCTTCATCAACAACATCACCCATTATTGCACCAATTGCTGCAATACGGCCAGGTTTGACGCCAATAGTTCTCCATCCGATTCGTACATCTGTTGGATGATTTTCTTTTTCTCCAGTGAGGAGCCAAGCAATAGTATCTTGTGATAATGATAATTCATCAGCAATCTGTTGGGAGTTTAATCCCTCAAGGCGCAGATTCGTTGCGAGGGTGCGTAATTCTTCGATACTTAATACCATCAAACCAAAGGGGGTTGCCTCACCCAATTCAAACCTTTGCCTGTAAGACCTCCATACAAGCGACCTCTAGCCCTACAAAGGCTTCAAGAAAGGTCGGCACAGGGAAGGGGCATGGGCGACTTCGAATATGAGGCTCTTCTCGACCGAGCCAGAGAAAATATTCCAGAAGAGATTTCTTCAGGTTCTCGTTGGAAATTACCAATACCTCAGATAATGATTGAAGGTTCAAATACAATCCTTAGAAACTTCAATGAATTGGTTTCTATGATGGATAGAGATGACAATCACGTATACCAATTCATTCTAAATGAGTTAGGAACTTCAGGTTCAAGAGATGGACCACGTGCTAGATTCAAAGGAAGAATTCCACCAAAGAGGATCAAGCGAACTATCGCTAATTATGTAAATACATACATCAAGTGTAGCCAATGTTCAGCCCCTGATACTCACTTTATCAAAGAGGATAGAACTACTCTTCTAAAGTGCCAAGCATGTGGTGCAACAAGGCCAGTTAAACTTTGATTAGTCTAATTTTAGGAGTTGCTTTTCAGCAATCTTTCCCGTTTTAAGATGCTCAAGGATTGGTATTAGGTCATTTTCATCACTGATTGTATACCATACACCTTCTGGATAAACAACACAAGTAGTTCCTTGGTCACAATAATCTAAGCAACCTGATTTCTGTACTCTTATGTCTCCTAAGCCTGCTTTAACAGCAGCCAACTTTAGAGATTTCATGTAATCTATACTTCCTCTGTCAAAACAATTTGCTCTGCCAGAGCCCTCTGGTCTCTGATGCCCACAGATAAAGACGTGGCGTGAATAACCGACATCCCCTTCGGGCATTGATTCTCATCCCCAAAGGTGTGCGTCATCGTTACCGCTTTTTTGCTTCTCTACTTTTTCGTGCAAACTGCTACGGCGCTTCATATCATCTCTTTCGAATGCGAGTAATTCTGAATCGTCAATATATGGTGGTCGTGTATGAGCCACCAAAATGACTTGAACGATGACATCTCGCGAGATATAGTGATTCTTACCATCCTCGGCAAGTATCTCAAGGCTTGACTTACCGCTTGATAGCAAACGACCTTTAATCCAGCCATCATTTCCTTCAGCGAGTGCTCTTGCATCCATTAGAACCTCAATCAGATCATCGCGGCGCAGGCCGTGGCGTCTTTCCAACAGATTCCCATTGTGTATTCCAATATTGGATTCAAGGTCGGGGGAGCCCATTTCTTCCCACAAGGTTTGCGCCCATTCTGGTAAATCAATGCTGTTCTTCTTCTTCCCCATGTTGTAGTTGATTAGGCGACGCTACTTGAACGCTCGTACCTGCATTAATGGATATATTTTGACAAAAAGTTCATTGAGATGCCATATTTGACATTCGATGTACAATAATTGTCGCTTATTTAGAGGAGTGCCTTCATCAAGGATGGGCTACCGGCGTGGAATGGAGGAATAGGCTTGAAGGTCTCATGGCGAACAATACCAACAGTCCTTTTGGAGGACGAAGTTCTCGACAAAGCCTTCTCTAGAGCGCGAAAAGCAGCTGATAGAGTCGATGATCCGGACAAAGTTTTTCGCGTAAGAAAACAGATGAACAGAATGGTTCAGACCGCAGCGGATGTAATCTACAGTCAGTTTACTGAGATGGTGGAATGTTGGCCTAGCCTCGACCAATCACCTCAATTTGATGTAGCGATGATAGATGCCTGCGTAGGATGTGATGATTATCGACATCACCTTTCAATGCTACAATGGGCTGCGAAAAGAATCACTGCTATCTCTGGACAGAACTCCAAGAAGATTGTCCGTACTGCAAGAACTGAATTGATGCACGATGCAAGAAAGGAAGCATATGGTCGGATAAGTTCTGTTATGCGCCAAGTAGGCAAATCGTTACTATGGCTAAGTGAAGCAAGAGAGACTCTCAAAAAGTTACCAACAATTAATTCTGAGTTGCCATGTATTGTGGTCTGCGGTGCTCCGAATGTCGGTAAATCTGCCTTTATTTCTGCATTGAGTTCAGGTAATATGGAAGTAAATCATTATCCATTTACTACTAAACAAATACACGTTGGGCATTTCTTCCATAGAAGGCTTCAGCATCAATTAGTTGACACTCCTGGTTTGCTTGATAGGCCTATGATAAAGAGAAACGCTATTGAAATGCAAGCGATAGCAGCACTAGAAAATACTGGCTCTTTAGTTCTATTTTTACTGGATGGAAGCGAGCAGTGTGGCACTCCAATGGAAGAACAACTGAATCTTCTTGAAGAGGTAAAGGGATTATTGCCTGAGACCGATTTATTGGTTGTATCATCAAAAGCAGACTTACTAAATCCAAAACCAGAAACATGGGATGAAGTTATTGCAGCAGAAAAACTATGGCAAGATGAAGGTAGTGAAGGTGACCCACTATTGCCACTGCTCTATGACTCTCAAGGCCGTCCGACAATGTCAGCAACTGAATTCGTTGGAATGGATGCTATGCGGTTAGAAATTGTTCGCCGAGTGAAATCTGCTCGTGATATTGACCCTCTAAGTTTGCCAGAGGGATGGTATCGAAGAGATCTAGATATTGCTAAACCTAAGTATATGAAAACAAGAGATTGGGACCGTCGTGAATGACTTTACATTTGTTCAATCGGAATTATTCCTACACCTTGCATTCCTGTTTTCAATAGATTTCTTGCTACTTCTGAAACCTGCAGGTAGAATGGGTTCGGAACACCTTCAACAAGAATGTGGCAATCCCTGTAAAATCCATTGTAAGCATTTGCTAAATCCAGTAACTGAGCCGCAAACAAATGTGGCTTTCTCATATTGACTGCTTTGTCGAGTATGTCGTTATGTCTTGCAATCGTTCTCAGAAGTTCTACAAGTCCAATTGGCATCTCTTGTTGTGAATAATCAATTTCAGATGCTATAATTGAATCAACATCAGCACCCGCTTCAATACAGCGTAGCATTACAGAATGTGCTCTAGTGTGACTGTACATGATGAATGGTGCTGAGCCCGCCTCAAATGCAAGTGCTTCTTCCCAACGGAATGTGAATCCTTTGTCAGGGCTCACTTTTATGATGTTAAAACGAACAGCAGAAACACCTACTGCCTCTGCAATTTCCAGCACCTTTGATTCGGAATAATCAGGACGCAGTTGTCTGACAATAGTTGCGGCTTGTGCTTGAGCTTCTTCAAGTAAATCATCCATGAAAACAACGTTTCCTTTTCGTGTAGACATCTTTCCTTCTGGTAACTTGATAAAACTATAGAACAGTACCTCTGGGACTCGTTCTCCCAATTCGGTAAGAGCCATAGCAACTTGCTTCCCTTGTAATTTATGGTCTTCTCCTAGAACATTTATCAAGTCATCACTCTGTTGCCATTTCCACATATGATATGCAATATCTCTAGTTGCATAGAGGGATGAACCATCACCTCTTCTAAAGAAGAATTCAGTTTTACCCTTTAGGCCACGTTGTCCCAAATCAAGGTAACCTGCACCATTATCCGCTTCACCATAAATATCCATCTCACTGAGTCTTTGCATCAATTTGGCTACATCTCCATCGATGACGAATTTAGATTCTTTAGTGAAGGTATCAAAATTTATTCCCAATCTGTTAAGGGTCATCAGCATTCCATCAAGAACTGGTTGGTAGGCTGCTTCAAATCGATTTAGGACCTCTTGGTCACCATTTTCACTAGCATGAACTAATCTTCCGATTTCATCCTCTATCGCTTGTGCGTTTTCACCTTCGCGCATTTTTTGTGCTGCTTGGTACCAGCGAACTGTTTCATGATCTGCCTTGCCTGACCAACGAGGATTGACGCCATCTCTTCCGACTAGTGTTTGCTCAACTTCCTCCTTGCTAAGGTTTGCAAGAGCCCAAGCTAATACTGCAACTTGCTTACCCATGTCATCAACATAATATTCTGCTCTGACCTCGTTTCCAAATAATCGATGAAGACGAACTAAGGAATCGCCGAGTATTGCATTTCTTGCCCTACCGACGTGGAATGGTCCATTTGGATTTGCAGATGTATGCTCGATGAGAACTTTTCTTCCTGTACTATTTATTGTTCCTAAAGCATCACCAATGCGAACTTTACCGGACAAAACTTGTTGTGCTAACCAATTCATATTGGCTTTGATGTTAAGATATCCACCAACTGCAGAAACTTCACCAATCGCAGGATTAGAAGAGATTTCATCGGCAATTGATTGAGCCAATTCAACTGGGTTTCTTGACAATTGTTTTGCCAAAGGGAAACATGGAAGTGAAAGGTCACCTTGAGCAGTATCACGGCTAGGTGCTAACATTTGGCGCCAATTATCGCCAGATATACCGGCTTTGACAAGGGCCTGACCAATCAGTTGTTCTATCTCATCTCGTAGAAGTTTCAATCAATTCACCTCATACCCAAGGATAGCGTAATATTGCTGCAAGACCGCCAAATCCCTGCATTAGTTGAGAGCCTTCCTCTGTATCAACCGAGATATATACAAGTTCGGTATTTGATTTGACTGCCATTACACTCAATTCATCAATTAGGGATACATTTTCAAGTTCCTTGGCTTTATCTCCAGAAACATCACAAGAAGGGCAATTTGGCATTGCTTCCATACGGCCAATTGTAATTTTCCATTGATGCCTACATCCGGCGCATTGCAGGGTGATTGTATTCTTTCTCAATGCTTCAGAAATAAGCAACTTTTGAACTGCACCTTGGTCAAGCGCTTGCTTAACCATTTCTTGGCCATATGTTGCCTTTGGGTGGGTTTTAATCAATTCAGAAAGGAATACATCCATGATTTTGCGCTCAGCGTCAAGTTCTATTTCGCCCATCATCTGTCCAGCATTACCGACCAATTCACGGATTCCACTCTCGTTGGAATATCCTACATCAAAAGTAGTCTTAGCAATTATCTTAACGATTTCGTGATGGAAATAATCGTTTTTGACAACGAAATCCTTTGTAGCGCCTGGTCCACCGACAATTATTGCTTGAAGATTTTCCAAATTTGGTAGCCAGTAATCACAGGCATGCTCACTGGCACGCTTGAAGAACTTGTGCGCAGCCTCTTCAATAAGTCTCTCGAAACGTTGCGCTGATTGACCTCCTTGGCGGTGCTTACCCATAATATTGGACACTAAATGCTCTTGAACATGTATTCTTTTACCGGTGGCGATTCCAAATGCTGCTTCAGATCTATCGATAACGAATAATCCATATGACTTTCTGTCGATAAGCATATCTTCAAGTTGGGTTAATTCAAAAGTTGAATCACAACGATAGCGAAATGACAAAAGAGGTTGAGGTGGGTTCTCGACCAGGACATTGATCATACGATTTCTATTATTTCCAACAATGATTGAACCAACGAATAGGGCAATGCCGTTTTCACCAGCATTTTTTACTTTAGAAAGTGAAGAAAGTGCCGAATCAATAGCCCCTTGTACATTCTTACGAGTTCCCTTGGATTTGATATTTGCAGCTTGTCCGTGTTCATTTTGAAGCAGTTGTCGAGCATCGGATACTTGGCGGTCTGGTGGGATGATAATGCTGACAAGTTCAGTGCCAAAACCTTTCATTTCACGAAGGTCTTCCAATGCCATCTTGAGGCGGAGTCGGCGAGAAGCAAGTTCAACATCATCTGACACAGTCTACGCCTCTAATTTAGTGGCAGAGACGAGGGGCTTTCAACCCTCGCACCTTTGTTGAATTAACTTTGAAGTTCTCAAGCAAGTTAGTTTGATAATTTTCCTATCGATTGGGATAGAATTTGATCGAAACTTAATAATTGGCTCTATGTCAATAATCACAAGGGATATGCTCAAAGAATAGGGGCTGTGAGGGAAGACCGATGACAAGTCGTCACATCGTTGCATTAGGAGGCAGTCTGTTGAGGCCGGAGGAATCCGAACAACGCAGTGCATGGTTCGGTCAACTTAGGCAACTAGCAGTCCACTTAGAAGGTAATGGCCGAAGAGTTGGCATAGTCATTGGCGGAGGTCTTCCGGCAAGAGAGGCTATTGAATTAGCCAAAACTTGCGTTTCAGCATCTGATAAATTAGACCGAGTTGGTATTGCAGCAACTCGCTTGAATGCAACTGTAATTCAGCAGATATTGCTCGATATCGGCTGTAATGTGGCTCCTTCAATCCCCCACACGACCACTGAGTCTGCTGAATTATTAGAAAAATATAACTTTGTGGTAATGGGTGGAACAACTCCAGGTCACACAACAGATGCAGTAGCAGTTGCTTTTGCTAGAGATGCAGGTGCAAGGACTTGTATTATCGCAACAAATGTTAGTCATGTCTATGATAAAGACCCTAGAGAATTTGATGATGCTCAATCATTGACCAAATTGACAATCGATGAGTTGGCGGAGATTACCGGAATCGGTGAGCCGCTTGCGCCAGGTGCTTCAGCGGTTATTGACCCAGTGGCAGTTGGTTGGGCAAAAGATTCTTGTATCGATTTGGCGGTCTTAGATGGACGCCAAATCGCAACATTAGAACAAGCATTAGATGGGCAACCATTCGATGGAACACTAATAACTTCATGAGGTGAGAAAATGTCGGAATCAGCAAGTAATACGAAGAATTCACGAAATAGCAGCCGAGTACAACCGCATAAGCATTGCAGGATTTGCCAAGAAGCGATTCCATCAAAAACAGAACCAAGAGTTTGCAAGCAAGAAGAATGTATTACTAAGAATGAGAAAAATGAGAAGAATCAGAAACAAATTAGAGTCTTAATGCTTGTATTCTTTGGTATATTCGCTCTACCATTCATTGCATCAATTGTATTACAAGTGATTTGAGAACTAAGAGTTTTGGAATTCCCCTAACATTCCTTCAGCAGTACCAGCGATTTGTTCACCTTGACCAGCAGCTGTTAGACGGTCACCCAATTTGTATAATTCTGCAAATGCCTCTTTTATCGAACTTGTTTGCTTCAAGAATTGTATTGCAGGCCAGCCGCAGTCAATGATTCCCGGCTCTACTGTGCTTTCCTCAACCCACGCAGCGCACGAGGTTCCATGGCATAGTGCGCTGAATTGTGAAAGATCTAACCAAAATGTATCGCGCTTACAGACTGGACAAGTTTTGCATTCAATTGTAGATAGGACGGTCATTGCATCGTCTCCAACAATATCAATTTCCCAAATAACTATGCTTGCAGACTTTAAATTCATAAGTTCGCTTTTCTTTAGAAAAGTACGTAATACCAGCCAAGCAGTCTCTTCTGAACTAAAGCAGCCCATGCCTATGGCCTTACCATCTGCCTCAACTGCAGTTGGAACAAATACACGACTCGGAGTATCGGCCATTACAACGCCCTCGATGTGAAGCCCTTCAATACTTACCCAAAAACTTGCAATCAAATTGCGATTTACTGGCCGCTTATTGAGGGCGAACCCATTCCATTTCAATGACGGCTAAGCCGCCTGGATGAGGTAGAGGTGCTTGTGGCTTCTCAATTCGTACTTTTATTGCGCAAACCATTTCGTTAGTGGAAATGTTTTTGATTATCCTTTCACTCATCGTTTCCATTAACCCAATCGGTTTAGTATCAATGATTTCAGCATCAATTGCAATTTGTATATCTGCATAATTCAAAGTATTTGTTAACTTACCTGCAATGCTATGGTCCATTATTGTCGCCCATACACTGAAATTAAATGGTTGATTTTGCTGATGCTCGAATTCATAATAGCCATGCTTGGCCATAACGGTATAGTTCTCTAAAGCAACAGTGATAGTCATAGTGATCCCTCATTATTCAGAATCTCTTTCATGAACCCAAATCAGATGGTATCCGAATTGAGTCTTTACAGGTGGCGAGACTGTTTTCAAAGGAGTGGCCCATACCGCTACTTCAAATTCCTTGACCATGTTTCCTTTGCGAAACCAACCTAAATCTCCACCTTTTTGAGAAGAAGGGCAAGAACTCTTTTTCCTTGCTAACTTTTGAAAATCTTTCAACTTAGAAACTTTATCTCTAATTTGTACCGCTTCAGATTTGGAATCAACCAAAATGTGACTTGCCCATGCATTAGGTGCGACCATGAAAGGGCTATGCGATTCTATTCTTCAACTCTTTTGATTCTCAAGAATCGATGTCGTAGGCTAAGGCGCTCAAATATGTTCCATAAATTGTAACAGATACGCCCAGTGATTCTTCGTTAAAACGTTCCATATTGTCTTTGTAAGTGTGATACTCCCAACTTCCGCTACCATAGCATACGACGGCTCTACCGTTTGCACCACTTCCTAAATCATAGACAAATGGTCCATGATCTGAATTGTATGGCATTCCATCTTTAGCGCCCTTTTCTCCTAGTAGCGCAGCCATGCGAATATCATATCTATTAGCAATATCCGGATATGTGGAGATATATTCTTTTTTGATGTTCTCAACATTTCTATAATCATCCATACTATTTGTGAACAATGTCAATGAATTGCCACGGTTAGCAAAATCAGCATCGACATGATTCATATCCAAGTTTATGTATAGGCGTAAGTTCTTTTTCAAATCGTCCTTCATTTCATTGACATAGGCTCTACTGCCGTAAAGCCCTTCTTCTTCTCCACCCCATGTGCAGAATCGTATTGTTCTATCAGGTGTTCCCGATTCGTTAACGATTTTGGAGATTTGTCTTGACATCTCCATTATGCTAGCAGAACCAGAGGTGTCATCAATCGCACCAGGTCCGCTGTAGACTGTATCATGGTGAGCACCAGCGATAATCACTTCAGATGATTTACCTTTGAATTCTCCACAAGGCACGTATATCGTCCTAGTACCATCATTAGTGACATCTATGTCCATCGCGATAGAACCTGAACCATTGATTACTGCTGCTTCTAGTATTTCACCAGCATCTTTTGACATTGCAATGAATGATAACTCGGTTGGCACGACTCCACCATTTGCTTCTGTAATTGCTTCTATAGAGGTTCCCTTGAAAATTGGCACGCAATCATTTGCTTCAACTTTGCCGCAATTGTAATCCTTGTTTACTCTGATTAGTGACACCAAGTCATTTTCTGCAGCTTTACTCATCAATGCAGTATTGCCTGTGATAGAACCTCCACCTCTAACATAGCCAATTTGTCCACTTGCTTCTTGCCACAGCGAATCTTCGGAACCATTGCCTAAATCTACAATTGGAACATTATCACCGAATTGGAAAAGGCTAGAGCCGCTGAATCCTTGAATAACATAGTCAATTCGATGTTCAAAGGTATATGCTACGCTATTAATATCGAGTGGAGAGCAAGGTTGAGCGAGGAAGTTGGTGCCAGGAGTACAAACTTGTAGACTTGGTTTTGCATTTACATGGTGCATTTCAACCTCATAGGAATGGAGTGTTGTGGTCATTCCAAGGGACTTGAAATGCTGTTCAATCATTTGTGCAGCAGCGGCTTCTTCATCAGTTCCACTCATTCGACCATCCCAATCAGGGTGGCCGAGATCAACAAGGTCCTGGGCATACTGTCTAGCCATTGAGGCATCATATTCGATCAATTCAAATTCAAGTTCATCACCAAATCCAAGCCATGCAGGTTGAATAATAAGAACTGCTGAAATCATCAGCACAGAAAGACCTATTGCGGCTATTATTTTTCTATTATGCGGGCCTGCTATTGGTGCTAGCATTCTTTGTAAAGTAGCAGAATTACTTGAGGATTCGGACTTTTCTTCAAACTCGAGGTAATTTTCATTGGAATCACCATCAACTAATATCGCTTCTATAACCAATTGTTGTGGAATTGATTCGTTTGTCAGATGAGCCGATAGACGTTCAATTAATTGGGCCTTAGTTCCAGATACTGGGAGTGCATTGGTTTTGCAAAGTTCCTTTAATTCGAACACTTTCAATGAATTATAATCTGTGTCAGACATATTTGCACCATAGGGGGCTATTAGCCCGACCTTGATGAACTAAATGGTATTATGATTA
>Ga0308019_10000670_pt1 | contig 21256 bp, 25 predicted proteins | sample Neamet284_FD_203135 | JGI IMG/M metagenome (GOLD analysis project Ga0308019, IMG submission 203135) | Marine microbial communities from water near the shore, Antarctic Ocean - #284 | ecosystem: Environmental > Aquatic > Marine > Unclassified | place: Southern Ocean | collected 2014-10-01 | reverse complement strand
CCTTGACCTGATCTACTTTCATTAGAGGAGTGATACATTTCTTCTTTTTCTGCCATATTTTTCGCCCATTCTAGAGCATCTTCAGATAAACTATTTGACCATTTAAGATTCGAAACACCAACTTCTGCCCTTGCATCATTATGAACTTTTAATGACAAAGAGACGTCTTCTTCTGATAAAAAAGACCCATCAATGAATGTAGAATCTTTTGAACAATTAATATTAAAAACAATAAATAATAAAGAGAGCATAGGAATAATTTTCATTTTGTTGGATTGGTTAAAGAAAATAATAAACTGATTAAACACATAACAATAAAACTAAAAAACCAAAACCAGAAAAACTCTAAACTACTGCTATATATAAACATTGCAATAATATCTTCAATAAAAATACCATCAATAGTTTTATAATAAAAAACAGGAGACAGAATTATAAGAATACATAAAATTATTCTAGCAATAATTTTATATTTAATAGATAAATAGCCAAAAAAAATATTTCTAAGCATTTAATTTTAATTAAAAAATTCAATAACTTCATCAACCCACATTGAATACATCAAAGCGCTTGGATGAAGTCCATCAGAAGCTAAAAGTCCATCAATTAAATTAACTTTTCTTGAAATAGCTGTTATATAATAATATTTCACTCCTTTTTCTAAACAGGTCTTCTCTACTAATCTATTATACTTATCAATTTCTTCACTAATTTTAGTGATTTCTTTTAGTTCAGCAAACGGAGTAACTCCCCAATCTGGTATCGATAAAACAAAAACTTTATCACTTCTTCCTCTAGCAAAATTTATAGATTTATCGATTAAAATATTTAGCTCTTCTTCAAAGACTCTAATATCTAGTCCTCTATATTGATTATTTACACCTATTAATAATGAGACATAATCATAATCATTGTTAATAGGTGTTTTATTAATTTTTTCGATCAATTCATTGGATGTATACCCTGTTTTAGCAATTATTTCAGTTTCAACAGAGTAATTATAGGATTTTTCAAGTCTCTGGGATAGTTGATTTGGCCAACTGTCTTTTACTTCAACGTTTTCTCCAATTGTATAACTGTCTCCAAGTACAAGGTATTTGATATTATCAGGATTCTTAGAACAGCCTTCAATTATAAAAAATGAAAATAAAATTAATAACGATTTAGAATAATTTTTCATTTTATAATTGAGGCACTTATATAATCTATTTTGTCTTTAAGAATATAATCAAGTTCGGTAACTTTGTTTTCTGAATGTGTCCATAGCTCAATAACAACTGAGTTGTAGGTGTTAATAATTGTTGGGTGATGATTTAATAACTCTGCTTCATGAGCTATTTTATTTATAAAGTCTAAAGACTCATTAAAATCTTTAAAGACAAATTCTTTTATAAGTCTATTGTTTTTTATAATCCAATCATTCATAACTTTAATCATTTAACTCCAGTAATAATGAGTGTTCCAGCCCATTTTTCTTTTTCACCAAATTTCCAAGAATTAACATCTTTAAAGCCGGCTTGCTTAAAAAAATTTTTCCATTTGTTTTCTGAAAATAGTTTCATAATTGAGACTCCGCATTCATCAGGCCAAGAATGTGAAACAGTATTTTCAAAATAGTAGTCTATTCCAATTATTAACCTAGAATTATCTTTTAACCAATTTGAATAGATATGATTGATTAAGTTTTCAGGGTCTTTGAAATAGTAAAAAACCTCCATAGAATGAACTAATTCCACTTTATTTTTTGGCTTCCACTTATTTAAGTCTTCACATACATAATCATTAAATTTATCAAGTTTTTTCGCTTTTGTTATCATTTTTAATGATCCGTCAATTCCTATTGCACTTGAGCACTTAGAGAATTTAGAAACATTTCGCACAACCCAACCATTTCCACATCCAGCATCAATAAAATTATAATTATTTAAGTTTTTTGTTGCAAAATCAAGCATATGATTAACTGAGTCGTTATGTCCATTTTCCATTCCCACATCTTTGCCATTGTCAGCCCAATCGCTAAAAACCTCAATTGGAGTTCTTTTCATTTTAGATTTTTTTAAATGCAATAATTAATTCAGGTTTTTATAACTTTCGGTTTAAAGAAAATAATGAATAATTTTAATCATATTCTTAACACAAAATATAACGATAAATTTTTTACATCAACTGATATTTACCGAAAGAATTTAAAAGAAAAAGGCATAATCGTTTTTACTGATTTTATTTCTAAAAATATTCTTAAGGTAATTGTTAATGAAGCTAACGCTCTTAAACCTAAGGCGTTTAATAGTAGTTCAGAGTATAATGTTTACGTAAAACCTAAGGATTTATCATTCTCCATGAAAAGTGCTAGAAACAGAATAATGAAAACTACTAAAAAATGTATTGCGAATGATCTTATTTTAGATCAATCATTTTTAATGCAAATTTATAACTCAGTTAAAATACAAAAGTTTTTTTGCAACCTTTTAGGAGTGCCTAACCTCTACCCTTATAGTGATAATTTGTCGAGTGTAAACATTAACTATTATGAGCCTGGAGATGCACTTGGTTGGCACTTTGACAACTCTGATTTTACTATCACTTTACTTATTAAGAATTGTAGTAAAGGAGGAATATATCAGTATTTTACTGACATGCGTTATAAAAAAGATGGATCAGAGAATTATCAATTAGTTGAGGATATCCTTGATGATAAAATCCCACCAAATGTTCAACCAGCCTGTGAAGGTGATTTAATGATTTTCAAAGGAAATAAATCATTACATAGAGTAACCGACATTTTGGATGGAGAAAGAATACTAGTTACATTTAATTACAACAATCAACAAGGGTTGCCTCTTTCAGAGCAATCAAGAAAAACTTTTTTTGGAAGAATTGTTTAGATATAATTAAATCTATAACCACTATAGCGGTTGTGGCGTCTTTAATTTTTGTTGGGACTCAAATTAATCAGGGAAATCAGGTCGCTAAAGCAAGAATAATACAATCCTTGGAAACGGACATGCAAATTTTTGCTATTACAATGGATCAATCTGCTCTTGCAAAAGCTGACTATAAGTTGACAAAAGGTGAAGCCTTAAATGATTATGAAAAACATCAATTAGAAAAATATCGTGAATTTAGCTTTAGAGATTATGACAATTCATTCTATCAATATCAAATAGATCTTTTTGAAGAAGAGGCTTGGCAAGCCTATAGAATCCTTTTTAAAAAACTTTTAATAAGGATTCAAAATACACAGAAATGTGGAGTAATAATAAAGAAAGCTTTAGCTTTTTATTTCCAAAAGAAATTGAATTAGAAACTAAAATTTAATAGCTAACTCATTGATTAATAACATATATAATTAACAGTCCTGTAAAATTTTTGTAAGTTTGTAACTTATATAAAAACATTTAAAATGAAAAAAATATTTAGTGTATTGACGTTAGCTTCTTTTATTTTAAGCTCATGTAATTCTAATGTAGAAACAAAATTTGAAATAGGAGGCCCTTCTTCTGAGGATAAAGCCGCTTTTGAAAAACAAATTGAAACATTTAGTGCTTATAGAAAAGCTTTCAACGAAGAAAATATAGAAGATTTAATGGGTACAATGGCAGATTCGTTAAAGTGGAGTCCTCCTGCATATAATGGAAATGAAATTCTTGGATATGAGGATGTTAAAGCCATTTTTCAGTCATATTTTGATCAATTTGACAACATAACTTTTGCTGAAGGTCAAGGGTTAGTTAATAAAGGTGCACCTGCATATTGGGCTGGTTCAACTTTTTCATCAGGAGAAGGAGAGCAAGGAGCATCTTCAAAACCAAATATTATGAGAATATATGGAACATGGTCAGGAATTCACACAAAGTCTGGGGCTAAGGTTTATAATAAATGGTACGGTGTTTTAAATTTTAACTCTGATGGAAAAATCGCAGACTTATCAGACTGGATGGACGTAAGCGGAATGCAAGGTCAGATTGAAAAACATATGGCAAATAAATAGAAAATATAGCCTATAATGATAAAAACCAGGTCTAATTTAAATTAGACCTGGTTTTTTATTAGTAGCCCCGACAGGAATCGAACCTGTATCTAAAGTTTAGGAAACTTTTGTTCTATCCTTTGAACTACGGGGCCTTTTAAATTATAAGGTTGTAGTTTACAAATAAAAACTCGTCTAAATTAATTGTTAAACTCGAGACTAAGGCAATAATTAAATTAAAAACAACGTCTAATTTTTTATTTGTATATTTAGTTAAACAACTAATAATCAAATAGATGAAATCATGTAATTGTGAATGTGCGCCATGCTCAATTGGAGATTGCTCACATTGCACTTGTGAAGATTGTAATTGCTCAGCGTGTTCTTGTCACTAAGCATGTAATTGAAATAAATTATGCAACTGCACCCTGTGGCGCCCAATGAGAACATGACATTTTGGGAGCTGCTTTTTTAGGATTTGCACAAGTTGGAGCTTCGTATCGAACACAAGTAACGCAACTCGGGTCATTCTTAATTGCAGCTTTCATGTTAAAACTATTACATGTATATGCTGGATTAACAGAAACCATATGTATCTTACAGACATTGTTGGATTGAAGATTATCACAGTTTGAACAACTATTTCCGATTCTTATAGACATAACACATATATTTAATAATATTAAAATTAGTTTTGATTCTGATTAGAAACAATATAAATAGACGTAATTCAGTATTTTATATTTAGATCATTTAAAAATAAGGTAATTTTTTTTTCATATTATCTTCACTTTTAAATCAACGTTAACTCACTATGATAGATAACAGTAAAACTCAAACTAATAAATCTCAAACAGAAATAACTCCTGAGGATGCGATAAATTTGTTAAAAAAAGGAAATAATCGATTCCTAAAAAATAAATTTTTAAATAGAGATTATAAAGAGCAAATTTCTAACTCATCGAATGGACAGCATCCTTTCGCAATTGTTTTAAGCTGTATTGACTCCAGAGTTCCTGTGGAAATTATTTTTGATCAGGGTATTGGAGATCTTTTTAGCGTTAGAGTTGCAGGAAATGTAGTAAGTAAAGACGTTTTAGGGAGTGTTGAATATGCCTGTAAATATGCTGGAGTTAAATTAATAGTTGTTCTTGGTCATACTTCTTGTGGAGCTGTTAAAGGAGCATGTGATGGTCTAGAGGATGGAAACTTAACACATTTACTAAAAAAAATTAAACCAGCAATAGATACTACAAAAACAGAAACTAGTGAAAACAGAGATTCTAGTAATATTAAGTTTGTAAATACTGTAGCTAATAATAATCTATTTCAATCAATGAATGACATTAGATCACAGAGCGCTATTTTAAAAAAAATGATTGAATCTAATAAAATTTTAATGTGCTCAGCTATGTATAGTTTAGAAACAGGAACTATTAATTTTAATAAATAATGAATAAATTGAATTTATCAAATCTAAAAGGAGATATTTTTGGAGGTTTAACCGCTGGAATTGTAGCTCTTCCTCTTGCTCTTGCATTTGGAGTTAGCTCAGGTTTAGGACCTAGCGCAGGTCTATATGGAGCTATTTTTGTTAGCTTTTTTGCAGCTTTATTTGGAGGAACTGAGACGCAAATATCTGGACCTACAGCACCTATGACAGCAGTAAGTATGGTTGTAATTGGAGGTCTTATAGCTTCTTTTGATGGTGACATTTCTAAAGCTTTACCCTCAATATTAACTATTTTTATGCTTTCTGGATTAATGCAAATTGGCTTAGGTTTAATTGGATTTGGAAAGTACATAAAATACATTCCCTATCCTGTTGTTTCTGGATTCATGACAGCAATAGGTGTAATTATTATTCTTACTCAAATCTCACCAGCAATTGGTTATTATCCTAAAGAGGACATGGAATTTGTAAATCAATTTAAGCCTCAAGCTGAGGAAATCATTTTTGAAAATATTATTCATGAAGAAATGAAGCAAGGAACTTTAGTTTTAGAAGAGATCACTGAGACTGTTCGAAGAGCTCAAAGTATTACTGAAGAGCAAATATTGAGAGAATCAAAAGTTTTAGCAGGGACAGAAGCTTCTGGAGTAATAGGATCCATTAGATTTTTATTTAATGCTATAGGAAATATTAATTTTTTAGAATTTTTTCTGGCCTTTGGAACAATTATAATTATTTATGGCTTCAAAAAAATTACTGTTGCTATTCCAAGTACTTTAGTCGCTTTAGTCGTTATGTCTGGGTCTGCAATAATATTTAATCTTGACTACAGAACTATTGAAACAATTCCAAGCGGCTTACCAATTCCAAATTTTAAAATTTTCTCTGAATATAGTATGAGCAATATCTCCCCATATATATTTACAGCCCTAACACTCGCATTGCTAGGCGCAATTGACTCTCTTCTTACTTCGGTGGTTGCAGACAATATGACAAAAACAAAACACAAACCAAATAAAGAGCTGATAGGTCAGGGAATAGGAAACACAATAGGAGCTCTTTTTGGAGGTATTCCAGGGGCTGGAGCTACAATAAGAACAGTAGTAAATATTAATGCAGGAGGAAAGACAAGAATTTCTGGAATGGTAGCTGGAATGATTTTACTTGTAATTTTATTAGCTCTTGGCCCAATAGCTTCAATGATTCCAGCTGCAGTTTTGGCTGGAATTTTGATTACTGTCGGATTTGGAGTTATGGACTACAAAGGTTTAAAAGCTATTCCATATATGCCCAGAGCCGAGGTTGCCATTATGCTTATTGTACTAGTTCTATCATCTGTTTGGAATTTAGTTTATGCTGTTGGTATTGGACTTATTATAGCCTCCCTAATGTTCATGAAAAAAATAGGAGATTTAACAACCGCAAAGTCATCAATTTCTCCACTAAAAGAAACTGCTTGGCAAGACGAGGTTAATATTCCGAAAAAAGTATTCATTAAACATATTGACGGTCCACTATTTTTTGGATCTACTTCAGATTTTCAACAGTTAGCAAAACAAATTCCTGAAGACGCAGATGTTATTATAATTCGTCTAGAAAAAATGCCCTACATAGATCAATCAGGATTATATGCAATGGAAGATGTGCTAGTTGACTTGGTTTCTTCTAATAAAAAAGTTTTATTAGTCAATTTGATTGAACAGCCGATGTATATGCTCGAGAGAATCGATATTATTCCTGACTTAATTCCAAAAAGTCAAGTTTTTTCCAATCTGGATGAAAGTCTTGTTTGGGTGAAAAAATATTATAATTAAAAATATCTTTTCATGAAATTATTTGAGATAATTAAAAATAGGCGTTCAATTATGCCAAATCAATTCAATGATAGGCCAATTAAAGAAAGTGAATTAGATAAGATTTTAGAAGCTGCTAATTGGGCACCCACCCATAAAAAAACAGAACCTTGGAGATTTAAAGTTTTTAAGAACAACGCTAAACAGAAATTAGGAAATTTTTTAGCTAAAAAATATGAAAACACAACTGAGAATTTTTCCAAATTTAGACATGATAAAATAAAAGAGAAGCTGACGAAATCTTCAGTTGTAATTGCAATTTGTATGCAGAGAGATTTAAAAGAATCTTTACCAGAGTGGGAAGAGTTGGCTTCAGTTTCAATGGCAGTTCAAAACATGTGGCTTATGGCAAGTAATTTAGGTATTGGCTCATATTGGAGCTCTCCCTCATTAATGAATTATTTAGGCGAACATATTTCTTTATTAGAAGGTGAAAAATGTCTTGGATTTTTCTATATGGGAAAATACTCAGCAGAAATAGCATTAAGAAAACCAGGTGCTTTTGAGGATAAAATTGAAAGATTTTATTAATTCTTTTTAAGAATTTTACAAATTTCTGAAACAACTTGATCAACATTCTGCTTGTTAAAACATAAAGGAGGTTTGGTTTTAATCACATTATTAAACTCTCCGTCTGTTCCAACAAGAATAAACCTATTTCTTAAACCATTTTTAATCTCTTGAGCAAGAATAGGGTTAGCTTCACCAGTAAGAGTTATAATTTCAATACCTAAAAAAAGCCCCTTACCTCTTACATCTCCAATAAAACAACTATCATTTTTTAACTTATTTAATTCTTTTTTATAGTAATTCCCTACTTCCATAGCTCTTGATTGCAACTCTTCATCATCTATAATTTCTAATACACTATTAGCTATTTCACAAGAAACAGGGTTCCCTCCAAATGAGCTAAAAAACTCAACACCTTCCCCAAAAGAATTACTAATTTTTTCTGAGGTTATAACAGCCCCCATAGGGTGCCCATTAGCCATTGGTTTTCCTATAATTACTATATCAGGAATTACACCTTGATCTTCGAAAGCCCAAAAATGATTTCCAGTTCTACCAAAACCTGTTTGGACTTCATCTGCAATGCAAACACCACCCTGATTTCTAATTTTAGAATAAATATTTTTTAAAAAATTATCTTGAAGAGGAACTTGGCCCGCACACCCTAAAATAGTTTCACTGATAAAAAGAGCTATTTGATTTTTATTTCTTTTTAGTTGATCATCAAACCCATTAATTGGTTCATCAAGAGACTTTATTTCTTTTTTATAATCGGGAAGAGGGATTTTTAAAATATGGTCCTGTTGACCAATACCATTTGAGTTGTTAAACTTGTAATCACTTATTTCAATTCCTATTTGTGTCTGCCCATGGTAACCCTGCTCAACGACCATTAACTTGTTTTTTTTAGTATACCATTTGGCAATTCTTATTGCTAAATCAGAAGCCTCACTTCCTGAATTCACAAAGAAAACTTTATTTAAACCTATGGGGAATTTAGCAAGTAATTTTTCTGAATAATCATAAAGAGAATCATATAAATACCTAGTATTAGTATTTAATTTTGACATTTGACTTTGACCTATTTTAATTGTTTTCGGATGACAATGCCCAACATGAGGAATATTATTATAAGCATCTAAAAATGTATTTCCATGAGCGTCATACATATATTGAAAAGCAGCTTTTTTAAATAAAACAGGAGTGTTATAGCTCAGTGAAATATTAGAACTAAAAACCTCATTTCTTCTTGAGATTAAAGAAGATGTTTTAGTTGTTTTTAATTTTTTATAACCGCACGCTTTTCTAAAACAATCTTCTGCTTTATAAGGGCTTATTTTAACCCACCCCCTAAGCATTTTTAATATTTTTGACTCACTAATAGTTATATACTCATTTTCAGGATTTATATTTTTAGCCATTGCAGAATTACAAGCACTAACACAGAGTCTTAAAGCAACTTTATAATAAAGAACCTTAACTTCAATTTCTTCTAGAGGAATTAACGAATTATATGAAGTTATCAATTTTTCTGCCCAGCCTAAGTAGTCAGTCTCTCGATATGAATTATAAACAACAGCTATTGCCAATTCATTAATTAGATCTGAATATGAAATATCTCCAAAATCTATTATACCATTAACTGAATTATTTTCAACTAGTAAATTCCATTCATTCGCATCATTATGAATAATTGATTTTCTAAGTTTTTGACTAATAGGAACAACCTCAAACTCATATTGCTGAAAAAAGTAGTGAACCAGGTTTCTGTCTGAAGAATCAGCTATTTGGCTTATGGATTCTTTAGATAGTAAATGTGAATTTAAATTCCATTTGGATTCTTTACTTTTAATTACCGAATTATTCCAAAATTGCAGTTTTAGATTTAACCCGGCTAACAATAAACCTAACGACTTTGTTATTTGTTCAGAAGAAGTTGTTTCTCCAATAAAACTCCCCTCTAAGTGAGATAAAAGACGAATTATTATTTCATTCTTTTTGTAGTTTATTTTTTTTACATATCCACCATTTAAAAACTCAATAGGCTTTGGAGAGCGAAAACTTTTATTAGAATTTAAATATTTTAATGCTTCAGTTTCAGCTTTTAAAAATGGTAAAAGATTTATATCGGTGTATGTTTTGAATATATATTTATTGTCAACTGTTTTTACTAGATAGTTTGTATTGTCATATCCATTTAGTTTTAAAATTTCAATAGGTGTTATACCAAAATAAGATTTTAATAAATTATTCATATTTTAAATATACTAAATACAAAAAACCTCGCCAATTGGCGAGGTTTTAGTTTTATAAATAACGTTGAAAATTATTCAACTACTTCCTCTTCAACGGGATCTGGTTGTGTAGCCATAACCATTCCTGTTGCATCAAAATAATCTCCTGATTCAATAATTTTGCCATCTTTTATTCCAAAGTAATGATAGGAATCTACTGAAAATTCTTTTCCAGAAGCAATACTATTTCCTTTCCATGTACCATATACACGAACACTTCCATCAGCAGCTAAAGTTTCGGGGTCAACACCAGGAAGCCACCATTTAGATGTAAAAGTTACATTTTCAAAACCAGTCATGTAAAATTTACCTTGAGCTAAGACTTCTTTGTAACCAACTTCTCCAGCACCATACATTGGAGATTGGTGAACAATATTTTCATCTACCATAGATTCGAATAACTCATAATTCACAGGAGCTTGATATGTAAGAATGAATTTTTCAGCAATTTCTTTGTTTTGATTATAGAGACTTAAATCAGGCGGATTTTGACATGTAATTGTAAATAATGCAATAATAACAACAAGTAGTAATTTTTTCATTTTTAGGTTTATCTTTTATGGTTCTCTACAAAAGTATTGAATAATAGCATCTAACACCTTATTTAGTATAAATTAATTGTTAGTTTTAAAGAAATTAACTCTCACAAATGAAAAAATATTTTTCACCAGCAACAACTCTTGTTATTATTGTTTATGCTTTTATGATAATATGTCTTTTAATTAAAGAGGTTGGGGAATTTTAATTTTTTTGTATAAAAAATAAACTTTAGTAATGTATTTTTAGAAAATGAAATATGTAAAAAAGTTGACTATATACTTAATGGCATTTTTTTATGCTTATGCAGGAATAAATCATTTTATCAATCCAGATTATTTCCTATCCATTATGCCGACATACTTTCCCTGGCAACTTGAAGCGGTTTATATAAGCGGTTTTTTTGAGATTATTTTTGGAATAGGACTATTAACTAGGTATAGAAAATATTCGGCTTGGGGATTAATAATTCTTTTATTTGCTGTTTTCCCTGCAAATATTTATTTGATTGACAGCCAAGACGCTCAAAATGCATTAGGAATAACAAGACAAACTGCAATTATAAGAGCGCCTTTTCAGGTATTGTTTTTAGGTCTAGCTTTTTGGCATTCTAAAACATAGAGCTAGCATAAGTTTGATATTTAGGCTTTTTTGGTGATATTATTTCAAAAAGCTTAATGTCAGATAAAAGACTTATTTTTAGTTCTTTTACATCTGAGACTTTGAAAAAAGTTCCTTTTCCAAGCTCCTGATTATTTATTTCAATATTTCCGTTTAAAATAAAAAATGAATGAATTTTGTTATTCAAAATATCAAAAACATTATCTCTATGCTCTTTTTTAAAATCATATTCTTTAATTATAATTTCTGAAGACTCGATCTGCATTTTTGAATTAGAGTTTTTAATAATTTTAATAATTATATTTTCTGATTCTATTAATTCAAACTCATCATTTTTGTAATCATCATAAGTAGCCTCACTGTTAAGTGTTTTAGATAAGTCTGGGTCGAACCATATTTGAAAAATCTCAGAATTTTCCATCAATTCTTCAGCATGAGATATCCCGCTTCCAGATCGAATTATTTGGACATCACCTTGGCTTAACGAAATCCATTTTTTTTGCTTTGTATCATAATGATTTATTTGACCTTTTAGAACAAAACTGCAAATTTCAAATCCCTGATGAGGATGAAGACCAATAGTGCTTTTTTTTGAATTAGTCCAAGCATGTGCCCAATAGAAAAGATTAGAATACGGTTTTAATTTCCCTCCATCACTCGGAAAACCAATTGGTTTGTTTTCAAGGATTTCTCCATTATTGAAATTACCTTTTGCCTGGAGACTTATTGGGTAGATTTCTATTGACATTTCATATTTTTTTTTCAAATGATTTAATACATGAATTAAACTCATTTTTCAAATCAATATTTATTATACCTAGTTTTGAGTCAAAATTTTGAAGAAAATCTGGAAGAGAGAAACTAGGAATATCTAGCTGGCCTCCTTTTGAAATTCTATCATGTGCCATTTTTAAGACAGTAATTGCTCCTCTTGACCCATCAGAAGTAGCCATTAAAAACATGGGTTTATTATACCAAACTATTTTTTCAATTCTTGAAATCCAATCAAATATATTTTTGAAAGCAGCTGTATAAGCTCCGTTGTGTTCTGCAAAAGAAATTATAATTCCATTGGCAGAACTCAGTTCTTTTTTGAATTGATAGGCTTGTTTAGGAATACCATTCTCTTTTTCAAAGTCTATACTGTAAATAGGCATTTCAAAATCATTAAGATCTAACAAATTAACTTTAGAATCTTTAATTTGACTAGCGGCATAGTCTGCTAATTTTTTATTGATAGATTTTTTAGAGGAACTAGCTCCAAAAGCAACAATTTTTCTCATCACAATTTATTTTAAACAAAAATACATATGATTATTAAGTTATTCACTTAATTTCAGTAAAGTAAAGATTGTTTTTTAGTAACTAATTTTAATTATTTATAACTGAAAAGAAAGTATTAATAACAAAGTTGAAATTAAATGACCGAGAGTGTAAATGCCCAATTTTATTTTTTTAGTTAATAATTTAATTAATATATAAACAGCTAAAATAAATTGAATTAAAAAAAAAGGAAGAATGAGTAACTCTCTGAAAACTCCAATTATTGTTGGCTCCCATTTTAAAAGATAAAAACTGAAATAAAATAAAATTACACTATTTGTAATTATAATTACAAGCTTTAATTTCTTCATTTCCTTAGTTTTTTAAAGCCATACATTCTATTTCTAATTTTGCATTTAAAGCTAAACCACTTCCTGCAAAAGCACTTCTAGCTGGAAGCTTATCTTTATTAAAATGTTTAACATATTCAGCACTCATTTCTCCCCACTCAGATATATCAGAAAGCATACAGGTACATTTAAAAACATCATCCATTGAGGACCCCATTCGATTTAGAGTGCTTTTAATATTCGTAAGTATTTGTCGAGTCTCTGCTGTAATTCCTCCCTCAATTAATTTTCCATTTGGTAGAGTTCCAATTTCTCCAGAAAGGTAGATTACTCCGTTAACAATTGTAGCCTCAGAAAAAGGATAATTTTTTTCAAGATGCTCAGGGCTGTTTATCCTTTCAATATTTTGACTAAAAGAAAAACTTGTAATTAAAAGTGTTAGGTAAAAAAGATAATTTTTCATGTATTAAATTTTTATATGTTTTTTTAAAGATATAAATAGGATTTAATACATCTACGTTTTTTACTAAGACAATTTAATTAATCAGAACTTATTTCTTTTTTTAACTTTAAGATAATTATCGAATCTTTCTTAATACTTGATTTGATTGCTTTTGCATAATATTCATGGAAACCTCTTTTATGATATATTAAATTTATATCCTCAATGGATAAATAGCTTGAATTTTGTTTGTACGGTGACCAATAAATTGGTTGACCTCCAAGTCTTTTTTTATTTTTCAAAGTCACCTTATCATATACTATACCAGAAGCCTTGTTGGAGAGTTCAGAAATCTCTGATTCTAATGTTTTATAAAAATTATGACGTGAATATTTATTTTGTAAATGCGACACAAGGGTATCATTATCAATTAACTCAATTAAGCCTGAATTTTTTAGTGCATTATATTCTTCCTGGTTATCAACTAAAACTGTATTTATAATAGCCGCTACTGTCAAATAATAACCTAAGGAGTCTTTATTTGTTTTATATAGCTCCTTACCTCTGTCTAAAATTATTTGACCGGCTAATGATGCTTTCAGGTGCTGTTTAAAATTAAAATTACTATCATCTATATCTTGATTAATATTTATAATTAATTTATTTAATGATTGATTTTTTATAATCTAAAGCATTTTGTTTTTCAATATAAAAAGAGATTGAAATCCCCATAATTATAACACAAAATTCTAAAAAATATCGCAATATTATTTTTTTCATTTTTTATTGTTTTCGATTATCTTGAGACCGCTATATCAATAATTTGAGATGCCAATTTAGCAGTTATTGAGTCAGTATCATAGATTGGATTTAGCTCCACTATATCTATAGCCACCACCTTGTTTGTTTTTAATATACGTTCAAGTAAAATTCTAAAAAACTCTACTGAGAACCCAAAGGGTCCGGGTGCACTAACGCCAGGAGCATGATAGGAAGCAAAACCATCTAAGTCAATACTTAAATAAATTGATTCTGATTTTTGAATAAAATTATCAATTATAGTGAATACATTTTTTATGTTGTTGAGAGTACAATCTTCAATTGCTATATGATCAATTTCAAATTCAGAAGCAATTTTATATAATGATCTTGGGTTTGAAAACTTTTGAATCCCAACGGGTAAATAATTAACCTGATTATTAAATTCACTCAATATTTGATAAAAAGGAGTGCCGGAGTTACTTTTTTCTGAGGGAGGTCTTAAATCAAAGTGAGCATCAAAATTTATAATACCAATTTTCGATTTTTTAAGAGCTTTTTTAATTCCACAAAAATGCCCATAAGCTAGGTCATGACCACCTCCAATACCTACACTTAATTGACCAGATTCAATAATTTTTTTTGTCAAATTAGAAAACACTTCTTGAGCATTTTCCATATTATTTTCAATACAAATCACATCTCCGTAATCAGAAACATTTTTTTCACTATGAAAAGATAATTTCCCTAATTGTTCTCTAATTGATTTTGGACCATTAGCAGCACCTATTCTTCCATTATTTCTTTTTACTCCTTCATCACAAACATATCCTATAATGCCAACGTCGCTATTTGGATTAATATTCTTTATTCCTTCTCTTTCAATAAAAATTTTTTCATGCCAATATTCATTCGGACAGATTTTTGATGATAAACGACCTTTCCACATTTGTTTACTTGGCAAGCGATAATATTTATCTAATTTACTCACAGGTTATTAATAGATTTACCCTTAATATAAACATCTTCAATTAAATTTGATCCAAAAGCATATGGAATTATTGAATAAGAAGAAATTGATTTTGTCAAAATTAGATTAGCTTTTTTTCCAATAGCAATACTTCCTAATTCTCCTGAAAGACCCATTGCATATGCACCATTTATAGTAGCAGCATTGATTGCTTCCTCGGGAGACATTCCCATTTTAGAACAGGCCAAAGAAACTACTAGATTCATATTTCCAGATGGAGCTGATCCAGGATTAAAATCAGAAGCTAATGCCATTGGAATATTACTGTCAATTATTTTTCGTCCAGGAGCGTATGGTATATTTAAGAAAAAAGAACAGTTAGGTAGTGCAACCGCCATCATACTACTATTTTTAAGAATATTTAAATCATTTTCATTCAGAACCTCAAGGTGATCAATTGTTAGCGCACCAATCTTTTTACATAACTCAATCCCCCCAAATGAATTAAATTGATTAACATGAATCTTTGGAATTAATCCATGTTTTTTACCTGCCTCAACTATTAATCTAGTTTCATCAAGGTTAAAGTATCCTTTTTCACAAAAAACATCAATATACTTAGCTAGTTTTCTTTGAGAAACTGAAGGAATCCATTCATTAATTATTTGGTTTATATATTCATTTTTTTTGTTCTTATACTCATCGGGAACAGCATGTGCTGCTAAGAAAGTTGATTGAATTGAAGCATCAAAGTTTTCCTTCAATTTGTCAATAACTTCAAGCATTTTTATTTCTTCCGAAAGACAAAGACCATAACCTGATTTAATTTCAACAGCTCCTGTACCAAAACCTATTATTTCTTCAAGACGTTTTGCACTTTCATTGTATAATTTTTCAAAAGAAGTATTTTTTAGTTTTTTTGCAGAATTTAATATCCCACCCCCATTTTTTGCAATTTCCTCATATGATGCTCCGGAGATTCTATCAACATATTCTTTTTCTCTTGAACCTGAGTAAACTATATGCGTGTGAGAATCACACCAAGCAGGAAGGATATATTTCCCATGTGCATCTATAGTTTTATCTACCTTTGAGTTTGGACACGAATTCATTTGGCCAAAGTCAATAATTTCATCATTATTAATTAATAAATAGGCGTTATTAATTTGAGACAACTTTTTCATTTCAAAGCCTTTTAAGTAAGTTTTGGTTTTACTTAAAGTTTGAAGAAGTCCTTTGATGTTTTTAAAAAGAATTTTCATTTGAACAGAGAATCTATTAGCTTATCATCTACGCTTTCTGGAATTATTACATTCAGATTTTTGGATCGATGCATTTCTTTTTTTATAGCAAAAATAGCTGGTTTATTTCTGGCCCAACTTCTCCTTGCTATCCCATTATTAACATCAAAAAACAATAATTTTTTTAATCTTTTTTCAGAATTTTTGGAGCCATCAAGGAGCATTCCAAAACCACCATTTATTACTTCACCCCAACCAACTCCTCCTCCATTGTGGATTGAAACCCATGTTGCGCCTCTAAAACTATCTCCAATTACATTATGTATTGCCATATCTGCAGTAAACTTACTTCCATCATAAATATTAGATGTTTCTCTATAAGGAGAATCTGTTCCACTAACATCATGATGATCTCTCCCAAGAATAATTGGACCGATCTTACCCTCTGAAATAGCAGAATTAAAAGCTTTTGCAATTTCAATTCGACCTTGTGAATCAGCATATAAAATTCTTGCTTGAGATCCGACAACTAGTTTGTTCTTTTGAGCATCTTCAATCCATTTTATATTATCATCTAATTGACCTTGGATTTCTTTGGGTGCTTTTTGTTTTATAGATAATAATACATTTTTTGCAATTTTATCAGTTTCTTCAAGATCTCTAGGATCTCCTGATGCACATACCCATCTAAATGGACCAAAACCATAATCAAAACATATTGGCCCTAATATGTCTTGAACATATGATGGATAACAAAAATCTGTTTCATCTTCATTTAAAACTTCTCCTCCTGCTCTAGAAGCTTCGAGTAAAAATGCGTTTCCATAGTCAAAAAAATATGTTCCTTTTTGAACATGAAGCTTTATGGCTTTTGAATGTCGCCTAAGAGATTCTTGAACCTTTTTCTTAAACAATAAAGGCTCATCTTTTAACATTGTATTTGCTGTTTCATAGCTAATACCTATGGGGTAATACCCGCCAGACCAAGGGTTGTGAAGTGATGTTTGATCTGAGCCAATAGTTACTTTTATATCTTCTTTTAGAAAGGCTTCCCAAACTTCTATAACATTACCTATAAAGGCAATAGAGATTGTTTTTTTAATTATTTGAGCTTCCTTAACAAAGCTTACTAATTCATTAATATTAGATATGAGAACATCTACCCATCCTTGATTATATCGTTTTTTTGCAGCGGACGAGTTAACCTCTACGGTTATCGATATACAGCCAACTATATTTGCAGCTTTTGGCTGCGCACCACTCATTCCGCCCAGACCTGAAGTAAGAAATATTTTTCCTTTTACAGATTCTTTTGCTTTTAAAACCCTCCTAAAAGCATTCATTAAGGTAATGGTTGTTCCATGAACTATCCCTTGTGGCCCAATATACATGAATGATCCTGCGGTCATTTGACCAAACTGAGTAACTCCTAAAGCGTTAAATCTCTCCCAGTCATCAGGCTTAGAATAATTAGGAATCATCATTCCATTTGTAATCACAAGTCTTGGAGATTTTTTTGAAGAGGGAAATAATCCCATTGGGTGTCCAGAATAAAGATGGAGTGTTTGATTTTTATTCATGGTAGCTAAATATTTCATAGTCAATAAATATTGAGCCCAATTTTGAAAGACTGCACCATTTCCTCCATAAGTGATAAGCTCTTGTGGATGTTGAGCTATGTTAGCATCTAAGTTGTTTTGAATCATCAACATAATTGACTTAGCCTCATCAATTTTTGCAGGATATTCATTTAAGGGACGAGCATGAATTGAATATTTGGGTTTAAAGCGAAGCATGTATATCCTACCGTATTCATTTAACTCTTTTGTAAAATCTACACTAAGATCATTATGCCATTTTTTAGGAAAATATCTTAATGCATTCCTAATAGCTAGTTTTTTCTCTTTTAGATTTAAGATTTGTTTTCTTTTGGGTGCTGGGTTTAGGCTAGAATCAAATGATTTAAGTTCAGGAAGTTGTTGAGGGATTCCTTGTAAAATTTGTTCTTTAAATGTCATAACTCTGGATATACATTAAAAGCTTGATTTTCAATTAGTCCTGTTATTATTTCAATATCAGTACTTAAGATTCGATCTTGTTCTAGTTTTTTAACATTTTTACGAACTAGAGTAAGTGTTTTTTCAATGGCTGAAGAAAATTTATTTGGACGTCTAAATTCTAATGCTTGTGCAGAATGTAATAATTCAATTGCAAGAATTTTTTCCAAATTATCTATAACTTCAAGGCATTTGCGACCAGAAATACTCCCCATAGAAACATGATCTTCTTGACCCATTCCTGTGGGAATGCTATCGACAGATGAAGGAAAGCATAGTGATTTATTTTCTGAAACTAAAGCTGCAGTAGTGTATTGCGTAATCATGAATCCTGAATTAAGTCCAGGATTTTCAGTAAGCATGGCTGGTAAGCCATGTAACCCCTCTAAAAGTAAATAACTTCTTCTATCTGAAATATTACCTATTTCAGCTGCTGCAATTTTTAAATAGTCAAGAGCAATGGCTAAAGGTTGACCATGGAAGTTACCTCCAGATATAGCAGTATTATCATCAAGAATTACTGGATTATCTGTAACTGAGTTAATCTCAATAACAACCAATTCTTGAACATGACTTAATGCGTTTCTTGATGCGCCATGAACTTGAGGAGTGCACCTGATAGAGTAGGGATCTTGAACTCGATCACAGTCTTTGTGAGAATCTGAGTTTTGCGAGTTTTTTAATAACCCTCTTATACGCCTAGCTACTTTTTTGTTTCCAACAAAAGGTCTTAGTTCATGAAGTTCTTTTTTAAAAGGAGTAAGACTTCCTTGAAACCCCTCTAATGACATTGCGGCTATTAAATCTGCTAAATCCATTAGATAATTTAATTTTGATATTGCTTTTATAGCGTGAGCTAAAATGAACTGCGTTCCATTAATAAGAGCAAGCCCCTCTTTAGCATGTAAATTAAAAGGTTCTAATTTATGATTCTTTAAAACAGTTATTGCTTTAACCTTTTCTTTACCATCCCAGAAGAAACCACTTCCAATTAAAGGAAGGAATAAATGAGCAAGTGGAGCGAGATCTCCAGAAGCTCCCACTGATCCTTTCTCGGGGACGAGTGGAGTTAGGTTATTTTTAACAAAATAAATAAGACGATCTAAAACCTCTAAACGAATTCCAGAGTATCCATGAGATAAAGATTGGATTTTACATATCAACATTAGTTTTGATAGCTCTGGGTCTATAGGATTTCCCACTCCAACAGAATGACTTAGCAGAAGATTCTCTTGTAAAGCTTTTGTTTCTTTAGGTGAAACCTTTGTTGTGCAAAGAGGACCAAAACCTGTATTTATTCCATAAATCGCCTTTTCGCTTCCAGCCATTTTTTGGACACGCTCATAGCTCCGAATAATTCTCTTTTTTGTGAAATTATTAAATTTAATTTCATCTGGATTTTCCAAAAGAAAACAAATATCTTTTATTGATATGTTATTATTTTCAGTTTTTGACATACTTTATATGAATATTAAAGTAAAAACTAATTTTTAGTTTTTACATCTTTAAACAATGTTTTTTTTTAAATATTTGTAATGTACAACTACAAAGTTTTTAATCTGTAAAATTATAAATTAACATCTTTTTTATGAGTAAACCATTAATTAATTCTCAAAACATATGGAATCCTAATATTCCCGACGGAGAACTAGTTTATTACCCAAATTTTTTGAATTTAAATAAAGCTGATGAATTATTTATTAAGTTAAAAAACACCATTCCATGGCAGCAAGATCCAATCAAGGTTTTTGGAAAAACTTATTTGCAACCTAGGTTAACTTCTTTGCACAGTATAAATAAAAATGAATATAGTTATTCCAATATTACCATGGAATCTAATCCTATGACTGCTGAACTTATATACTTAAAAAATCAAATTAGTAATATTTTAATAAATGATTTTAATACAGTCTTGCTAAACCACTACAGAGATGGAAAGGATAGTAATGGCTGGCATGCTGATAATGAAAAAGAGTTAGGTGTAAATCCTGTCATAGGTTCAGTTAGTTTGGGTCAAGAGAGGGTTTTTCACTTAAAACATAAAAAAAATAAAACTGATAGGCTTAAAATCATGCTTCAGCATGGGAGTTTGTTAATTATGTCAGGATCTATGCAACACAATTGGCTTCATCAAATACCAAAAACCTCTAGAGTGATTAATGATCGTATTAACCTAACTTTTAGAAAAATAACCTAATTAGTAGGATACAAAAGGTTTTTTATTTGTCTCCAAGTTACTAATTTTATGTTATTATCAGTTAACACCTTTTTAAATTCAGGACTTGAAACTACTGTATAGTCTAGGTTTCTCCATTTTGATCCAAAAGCAATTCTTTGTGAAGTAATTTCCTGCATTTCATTGTCATCATAGCCAAGATGAACAATTATTTCATTTAATCCAGGGTTAAGGTTATTTAGAATATCAATATAATATGTTGACCAATCTTCAAAAGAAATATTCTTGTCAGCCATATACATTTTATTTACTACAACTAAATTACTAGGTTTTAAAAAGTCACTATTAAAATGAGGTGCTAAGACCTGAGGCACAAAAACAGGCAGTTTATTTTTATTTCCAACTTCAATATAAATTTTAAAAAATTCAGGTGAGTAAAACAAAGCCCCTTCATGGCTGTCTAAATGTGTTGGATTAATTCCTATTGATTTCGCATAGTCTATTTGTGCTTGCAATTCTTTTTTAACATCCAAATAGTCACCTTTTTTTATAAAAGATTTTTTCTTTTCAAAAAAATCACCTTTGCTATTAATTAAAGAAGCAATTGAGTCGTTAGGGCTAATTCCTGACCACTTATAATCCTTCCATTCTGCAGTAAATGTTAGATGTAGACCCAAGTCTGTATTTGGATTTTCTTTAAAATAATTCGCAACTTCAATTGTTTTAGGGGCTGGAATCATTACGCTAGCAGAGTTAACGT
>Ga0308019_10000669_pt1 | contig 21262 bp, 16 predicted proteins | sample Neamet284_FD_203135 | JGI IMG/M metagenome (GOLD analysis project Ga0308019, IMG submission 203135) | Marine microbial communities from water near the shore, Antarctic Ocean - #284 | ecosystem: Environmental > Aquatic > Marine > Unclassified | place: Southern Ocean | collected 2014-10-01 | reverse complement strand
TAAGACGTTCTGGTGACGACCTTCTTTACCAACTTCTAAGAATTGATGAGGACCAATCAGGAAAGGGTACATTATCTTTGATAATAATAAGTCAAGAGCAGGTTCTAGATCTATTAGAAACCGCTGTAATATCAAGAATGGGCAGTACAAATCATATCATGATCCCACCATATACAGTTGATGGAATTGAACAGATAATCAAGCAGCGAGCAGAATACTCCCTAGTAGCTGGAACATTTTCGTCTAAAATTATCCGATTAATTGCAGAAAAGGCTGGCCCAAGCGGTGATGCCAGAAGAGGAATTGAACTACTTTCTGCTGCAGTGGAACGTTGTGAATTTAGGCAGGATGCACAAAGTGCAAGAGAGATAATGATTGAAGATATTCATGAACCCAACGATGGTGTAGCGTTGCAAATCGGAGTCAAGTTAGAAGTTGTCGATGACCTGTCGGCTCACCAAATGTTAGTTCTTCTAGCATTGTGCAGGAGATTGAAAACTGAGGAGACTATGTCGATGGGAGATGTTGAATCTCTCTATGCTGTAGTCTGTGAAGAATACGATCAAAAACAAAAGAGTCACACAACGATTTGGAAATATATAAAGTACCTAGAACAGCAGCAGTTGATTGATTCTAAGGTTTCAAACGTTAGCGATGGAAGGGGTAGGACAACCCACTTGAGCATGCCACATCACCTACCAGCGGACCTCTCAAGTCGTCTTGAATTGCTACTTCCTAAGCGACTACGACGCTAAATGTACTGCCATGCCGATGCGGTTAGCCTAAATATGGGTCTCTTGTCGGCGAGTTATTCTAAGTGGTGTGAATATGGCAGTTGGACAACAAGGAGAATTCGTCGCCGTCGTCAATGATACAGATCCTGCTAACAGTGGCAGGTCCTATTCATTGAAAATTAGTGGAAATAATCATGCTCAATTATTGGGCAGGAAAATTGGAGATACCGTCGACGGTATTTTCGTTGGAGAGGGAGAAAAAACTCTTTCCGGTTTCAAGTTACAAATTACTGGTGGTTCAGATAAAACTGGAACTCCTCTTCGCCGTGACCTTGAAGGTGGTTCTCGCCAAGCAATTTTGGTCACCGCATCTACTGGATTCAAGGGTCACTCTCTCGTCTTCAAGAGCAAGGGTGGAGAAAAGAAGCGTTTCCGCTACAAATTAGACGGACTACGCAAGCGTAGAAACTTCCGTGGTAACACTATCACCCAAGACACTCGTCAAATCAATTTGAAAGTAACTGAAGCAGGCAATAAGAGCCTTGCTGACATAACTTCTTCTGGAAGCGAAGAAGCAGCGGAGTGAAACCCGAGAGGGATTTCGTGAATTGAGGAGTAGGGAAGCATGGCAAGAACGCTTCCTTCCCAACCTGAAATCAACATTGGCCTTGTAGGTCACGTTGACCATGGAAAAACTACTCTAACTCAAGCACTTTCAGGAATTTGGACCGATACCCATTCAGAAGAAAGAAAGCGCGGTATTTCAATTAAATTAGGATATGCAGACACTGCATTCTACAAAACCAAAGAAGGTCAATTCTACGCAACAGGTCGAAGGCCTGATGGCGGAGATGATATTGAAAATGAACTGCAAAGAGTTGTTTCATTCGTGGATGCACCTGGTCACGAGACTTTGATGGCAATAATGATCACTGGCGCATCTATTATGGATGGGGCAATGTTGATGGTTGCTGCTAATGAAACATGTCCGCAGCCTCAAACTAGAGAACATCTGATGGCTTTGGAAATCGCAGGAATCAAAAATATTGTTATTGTTCAAAATAAAATTGATTTAGTCAGTAAAGAACGCGCTTTAGAATCTTATCAAGAAGTTAAGACCTTTTTGAAAGGAACCATAGCTGAAAATGCTCCTGTGATTCCTGTTTCAGCGCATCACGATGTCAATCTTGATATTCTAATCGATGCGATTGAACAAACAATTCCAACTCCGGACCGTTCTGAGGACAAGCGTTCTATAATGCATGTAGCACGCTCTTTTGACATCAATCGCCCTGGAACACGCCCAAGTAAACTACGAGGCGGAGTTATTGGAGGAAGTATTGTCGAAGGTGAATTCAATGACGGGGATGAAGTAATAATTGGCCCTGGACGTAAAATTGAGAAGGGTAACAAATCTACATGGGAACCTATTGAAGCAGTTATTAGCAGTATGCAAGGCGGTGGATTGAATTTGAAAAAGATGCATGCTGGCGGCCTGTGTGGTATGGCAACTAAACTAGATCCAAGTATCACAACCGCTGATAACCTGAGCGGCCAAGTCGTTGCCAAAAAGGGAGATTTACCTGAAGTACGCTCAAGAATCGAGATTTCTGTAAACCTAATGGATACTATGGTGGCTGGAGAAGGCGAAAAACCTGAGAAAATACAACCACTTCGCAATAACGAAATGTTGATGCTAAATGTCGCTACTGCAACATCGGTTGGAGTAACCAAGAACGCTGAGAAAAAGCGTACTGGTCTTGAATTAAGACTTCCAATTTGTGCAGATGTAGGTCAAAGAGTTTCTTTGTCCCGTCGTGTCGGTTCACGCTGGAGACTAATTGGCTACGGAACGATACAATAACTGTTCCAACAAACGCACATTTCATCAAAGATTGCTGTTAGCAGTGAAATGTGCAGAGAATAATTGTTGATGCGTGCGGCTGGGTTGCTGTTATTGATGCTGGCATCAATATTGATGGAGCATTGATGCAGTTAGTGGGACCAAGCCAACTTCTATTATTGCCCGATGTTGGTAAGGAATTGGAAAAGGTCAATTCCCAGCGCTCTAAAAAGAAATCACTATTACTACCATTATTGAAAGCAAAAACGATAATTATTGATGCACCAGAAGATTCTGGAAACCATCCTGATGACCAAATATTCTCATTCGCAAAAAATGAAGGGATTCCTGTTTTAACTGTGGACAAAGAATTGAAACGTCGACTTTTTGAAGCCGGAATTGGTGTAATAGAAGTCGCAAAAAATAAGAGATTGAATCTGATCTAGGTCCGAGAGAACTAAATTAAAACTTGAAATCAGAGTCATCCAATTATTGCCGGTAATCAGTTGATATATGAAGATAATAACGTGCTGGTTATGGAGGACTCTTACATTTTGCCAGAGGCAAATGAAATTAGTTCTACCGAACCTGCTCAACAGCTACTTTCAACCATGATTCGCCTAGGCGTCCAAAGCCATACTGCTAAGTGTTTGATGTGTCTACACATCCATGGGCCTTCATCATCAATAACATTGCAAAAGAATTGCAATATTAGGCAACCCGATGTCAGTGTTGCAATCGCAGAATTAAGGCGCTTAGAAGTTGTTAAATCGGATTCTTCGATTTCCTCCGGTCGTGGAAGACCATCGCATATTTACCAACTTACAGGAACGCTTGAAGAATGTATTATTCCATTTATTTTAGAAGCCAAAAATAAGATCTCAACTATTGTTTCAGCGATCACAGCGCTTGAAGGTTTAGCTCAAAAGGATAAGATTTGAACGTTAAGGTAGAGTGAATAAGACATCATCGCCGTGCCCATCTAGTAATCTTAATTTTACGGCTGCGTCTATCCAAGCATGGGCGTAATTTATTGCTCCAAACGCCCTTACTCGATCTCCAATTTTTAAAAAATGATGTGCATCTGAGGAATAATCATCTGCCATTCTCATCATTATCGCTAATTGTGTAGATTGGTCACTACCTTCTGAATGGAGAGGTGTTGCTTTTTGTCTTGCTCTTTTTGTGACATCCAGATAATGCAATACCCTTTCTTCTGTCAGTTCAATAAGGTCGTCACTCATTCGCCACCCTCCTTTTGTCTTTGTAAGAGACGACGAACATCTTCTTTACGACCAAGTGCACCATACAATTCCACTGCTATCGATAATTTACCTTCATCTTCCGCATTTTGGGCTCGGATGAATAAATCTTTTCTTTCCTCCCAGTTTCTTGCCATTGCAGCCTCTGCTGCAGCCTCAAATCGTCCTTTGCGTTCGGACTGTGCTAGATGCGGTGCAGACCATTTGCGAATCAATCCTGAACGTGTTGCTGTAACCATTGAATCTGGTGTAAGGCCAACGAGTATATCTCCTAAATCCATAGATTCCCCGAGAGTTTCAACATCTTCTTCCAATGTCCTCGAAAGATGATAAAGACGCCCTTCAATGCCCAATACCCACCATCCATCAGCACTGTTTATTCCTTCCATGGCTTCAATTGAATCTTGTTCAAGTCTGATCAAATCATCCCAGCCGAATGGATGAGGAATACCTTGCCATAAACTGCCATCACTCGATTGTAATATGATTCTACCATTTACTAATTCGCTCGACCAGCTCCAAATTCTGTCTTCAAGGCATCTTTTCTTGTCTGAACCGGTCAATCTACCACACCAAATTCTTCCATCACTAGCCTGCCACATCAAATGCTCTCTATCCAGCCAGCCAATTAATCTCCTTACCATTCCACTGTCCATACGACGGATTCCTCTTCCTTCCTGTGAGAAAAGATGCATGTTTCCATCCCTACCGGATAATACCCAGCCACCACCAGGTCTCGCTTTTATTCCAGTAAAGCCTCCCGGGCTACTTCTGCCTTCGTGGAGTAATGAACCATCCCTCGTCGACATAACATAGAATCCATGGGCAGCTAATACTCCAAGAAGACCTTGACCGCTATCTATTGCATGAACTTTGAATGGCATATCAACAGACCATCTTTCACTGCCATCATGCTCATAGAAAGATAAGTTTAGACCGCTACTAACAACTAATCCGCCTTCGCTTGCTGCGATAGTCGAAATAATGCTTGGTGTTTGTTTGGACCAAGTAATTTCCCAAGCCATCAGGACTCACCTCCCATCATATTCCATGCGGTCAATTGGGCTCTTGCAGATTGAGTTAATGTGAACAGTCGGCTTTTTCCAACTTTACGTGCATTGAGGACTCCGCCCTTATGTAAGCGATTACTTATTTGCGACAGTCTAGCCCTTTTTATGTTTAATTCTTGTAGTAACTCTCGGTCCGAAGGAGAATACTTTCTTTCATTTGCTGTTGCGACAACAACTGCTTCATGTGGTGATAAATTCGATAATACACTCGGATTTAATGGATGGTCAATTCGCTCCCCCGGCTTTGGTTGCCTCAAACTTGTGAGTGCATCGATCAACCTTCTTCGATCAATTGTACCATCTTGTTTTTGTGGCACCAGTAAAGCAGTTTGAAGTGCATTGACTAGATTTGAGAAGTTTTTCATGTCGCCTTTTGACACAAACTCAGCACCTAATCCGGTGTTCTCTGTATCCTGATAATTACTTTCATCGCTAGAATAACTAGTTTCGTCTTCGATAAGACCCTCTAAATCCTCATCTATGAAGCCTGTTTCGTCATGCAGCATCGCAGTACCATCTCCTTCTAAGTCCTCATCGATTGATTCATCGAGTAGGTTAGAATCTTTGGCCACCCACAATTCTGCCCCATCTTCAGCGGCAGATTTTTCATAATCATCCGGATTTTGAACTGATTTAGCGGGTGCGCCTCTCATTCTTCCAACCAGTGATCCGAACATCCCTGCCATTTCCAATGATATTGGCCTATCTGTTTCATTATTGATATCATCGCTATTAAAAATATCAAATGGCGTTTCCTTTAGAGGGTCGTCTTTATCCTTTGAACTGCCCAAATCATCTAAATCTAAATCAAATCCAGAAAGTGAGCCTCCAGGGCCATGTATTTCTTGAAAATCATCATCTTCCATTGTTTCGCTATCCGGCTCATCATTTTGGGGCCTAGATTGCCAATGAGTAGAAGCATCCATGACCTCTACATCATCATCTTCTGAAGATTGTGCTGATTTTTCGTCCGATACGATGTATTCATCCCCTAATTCGCCCATTGGCCCGTCAAAAATATCGCTTTGGAGATTTGATGCCGTAGAGGCGTCTAATTTGGCATCATCACTGTTTTCCACAATACTTGACTCTGGCACCAAAGCATTAGCAGATAGGTCGTCATTAGAGGTGAAAATGCCTGTTGTAGATGCATCTGGTTGTTGCGTAGGCAATATTGCACTCGTATCGAACCCCTTTCTATCTTGAGAAGTATAATTCGCACTACTCTGAGCCCCTCGATTTTGTGCCATTCGATTGTTATCTACTGCGTCCCTCATCACTCTAATAATCGAGGCAGGAAGGCCGTCAGTTGCAGCCAGCAGGTGCTCAGCATCCTCTTTCAGCAACGAGTATGGGGTTTTGCAAACCGAACTTATTCTCAGGTTAACCAGCTCTTGAACTGACTCGAGACTTAGTGAATTCAGTGTATTGACAATCTCAAATCTCTTCGACACCTCTTCGGGTAAATGCACTTTTTGCTTATGATCCAACACCACTACCATCAATACTTGTAGCCGTTCTATCACAGGTAAAGTATCTCTTAGTGCTACGTTTAGAACTGCAGAATCAATTGTAGGCACATCGATTACCACCAGTGGAAGTTTATCTGTGAAAGATTTACTCGTTTCAACCATTTCTGAAACGATCGCCGAGTAGTGTGGCGGAATATTCGGGCCAACTAACCCACGGTATAGTGATTCCAACAGACTTTTAGCAGGAGTAGATGCATGAATATGGTCTAAGTGCAGCGAAAGTGGCGCCTCATTACCTAAGCACCTCAACAATGAAGTTCGACCAGAACCGACACTACCCACCATCAAAATACGCCTAGTTGAGCGGAAATGGATGTGCTGAGCTAGGCCATCAAATACCTCATTACGCCCCACTAAGAGGCTTTTTTGGCCTCCTTCAAGCGGTGCTGTGGAAAATGGGTTCTGCAATAAGAGGGGCAGTTCAATCTCTTTACCTTCTATCCGCATACCCCGAGCAATCCCCAATGGGTATTTATTGTTTGACCTAATCAAGAGGCAACTAAGACGTGTTAAGACACGCTAATCAAATCACCACAACACCAAGATAGAGACTTTTAGAGCCCAATTAACGCAACATTAACGCATAGTTAACGCGTTAGGCTAAGTGTTAAACGCGTTAATAAATGAATAATCGAAAGAATACAAAAACAATACATCTAGACCGAATCAAGCGATGTCTTGATGTGATTGAGATTAGTGGCTCAGCACAGAGGAAGCAATATGTCTGTTGAAAATAGTCGCCTCAGTGGTTTTTTCCGATTAACTGTTGCCGAACGTAGGCAAATTGTAGCCGAAGCGGCAAACCTAAGTCAAGAGCAAATCGATGCACTGGCAGCCCATGGAGAGCTATCCGAAGATGCTGCCAACAATATGATCGAGAATGTAATTGGGACCATGTCCTTACCTGTTGGAGTAGCAACAAACTTTGTAATTGATGGAAAACACTACCTAATACCATTCTGTTTGGAAGAGTCAAGTGTTGTTGCTGCAGCATCCAATATGGCTAAGCGTTGCCTTTCCAGGGGCGGTTTCCGGACAGATAATGACGGTCCAATGATGATTGGACAATTGCAAATTCTAGATTTATCTGATATTCCAGCTGCAATTTCAAGTATTGAAAATTCCAAGGATAAATTGATGAAAATATGCAATGATCGGCCAAGTACGATGATTAAACTAGGTGGCGGGTGCAAAGAAATAGAATTGAGAGTAATTGAGAGTCTATCCGGACCAATGCTAATATTGCATATTTTAGTTGATACAAGGGACGCCATGGGTGCAAATGCAGTCAACACAATGGCCGAACTAATTGCTCCTGAAGTGGAAAGACTAACTGGTGGAAGAGTCCATTTGAAGATATTATCCAACCTCGCAGCACACCGATTGGCAAGAGTCGAGGCCACTTTTACTGCAGAAGAATTATCTGATGATGGAACTCGTGAAAATGGATTGCAAATAATTACAGGAATATTAGAAGCGTATCATTTCGCCATCGCAGACCCCTTTAGAGCCGTCACACACAACAAAGGAGTGATGAATGCCATCAGTAGCGTTTCAGTAGCCTGTGGACAGGATTGGAGAGCAATAGAGGCAGGATGCCATGCTTGGGCATCACATCAATCAGGAATCTACTCATCGATGACGCAATGGGTACAAGATGAGAATGGTGACCTTGTGGGCTCTATTGAGACCCCAATGGCCGTAGGGATTGTCGGAGGAGCGAGTAAGGTGCACCCAGTTGCTAGGGCTAATTTGGCTATTCTCGGTGTTGATTCCGCTCAAGAATTAGCAGGCGTCATCGCAGCATCCGGATTGGCACAAAATTTAGGAGCTCTAAGAGCACTATCAACAAGCGGAATCCAAGCTGGACATATGAAACTGCATTCACGCAATATGGCGGTTAGCGCAGGCGCTTCCGATGATGAAGTCGGTATCATAGCACAACGATTACAGGCTTTTAAAGGTCCAAAAACTCAAACTAAGGTCCAAGAATTACTTGAGCAACTAAGAAATGAATAATTTCATTCTTCTGCTTGTTCTAAAATTGGTAGAGTTGATTGTACTGTCAAGTCTATGTTCTCTTCTTCCTGTAGTGTTTCAGCACCAACCATGCCATCTAGCATACCAGATGATTGAACCTGCTCCCTAAACCATGCCTTTACCTTCTTTCTTTCAGTAAATGGGCAACCAAAAGATTCTGAAAACCTTCTAGTGGTAATTAATCTACGAGTATTTCCGTCCTTTCTACGATCAACCATTCCCAATTGCGCTAGTTCTCGAACGTAATCATACGCTTTTTGCCCCAACAACTCAACTAATCTAGATTGAGCCATAGGTTGATGGTATGCGATTAGAGCAGCGGCCTTGAGTAATTTTTGAGGAATTTCTGTTCTTGCTTCTTTAGGTAGATGATCTGCAATTTGTGGTTTGACTTCAATAGCCCAGCGGTCACCGATTTCTGCTATTTGTAGAGCACCACCTCTGCGACGTTTCAAGGTGGCTCTAAGTGAATTAAGAGAATCTATCATCTCTTCAGCATCATACCCTAATGATTGCGATAATTCTGAAATTGCCATTGAACGACCTGCTCCGAACAATGTTGCTTCAAGTAATGATTCTAATGGCAACTCACTCATGTAAATAACTCCTTACTCCACTAACCACTCATGGTCACCTAATGATTCATCAATATTCCCAGGGTTGTTTTGATTTGATTCAAAAGCGTCCTCTTGAGTAGTAATATGCTGTACTTGTTCTGGGCCCAATACAATTTCAACAACCTCTTCTGTTTGCAATAATTCAGCAGACTTCTTTAACGACTTTTCTTCCTTTATCTTAGCCTTCTTGGCCCGATCCAACAAATTATCAGTGTGCCGTTGTGAACCTGTAACTTGTTCTTGGATACGAACAGATTCTTGTTCCTGTTCAGACTTTATCAGTTCAATAATTTCAGCGAAATTGTTGTTTGGCCTTATGTCTTCGAGATAGATGATTCCATCTGGGACAGTATCCTGATAAATACTAGCAATTCCACGGTGTGTCAGGAATAAACCCGCAATAAAAGAAGAGACTTTGGCTTCATCTTCGTACCCTTCTGGCACTGCACCGTATGTTTGTTCCAGGATTAGTTTCAATTCCCCCATCACATCTGTAACTGGAACCTTATCGGCCCCTGCTTTGAGACATGTTTGCCTCAATGCTCGCCAACAGCGCTCGATATCACCCTCTAGATCTTCATTGTGCATTCTGCCACCAATGTCAGATAAGTATTCTGATAACTCTTTTTCATGAGCAATTCTATTTATCTCTCTTAATTTCAATTCTTCTGCATCATCTGCAGCATCTTTGAACGCAGATAATAATTCACCGAGAGTCACTGGTCGCCCTTCAGCCCTACGGACTCTCTCGTCAAATAATGAAGGTAAAACAGAGTCTGCACCACCTTCTAGGACTGCATTGGTAAAGAAAAATGCTTCATCATCATATTCTGCTTCCCAGCCGAATTCCATTTCATCATCCCAATCTTCTTCATCAGCACGTTGAACCCTTTCGAACAATATTGCTGCTTGATGATTCAACACCTCCCACGAAAGCCGGATTAACCGACCACAGGCAGGTAAATCTAATCCGGATGCTTGTGATTTCACCCTTGTAGTAAATACTTTCAAGAATGCCGACAAATCGATATTCCAGGCATCCAGCCCCTCTTCTCTAACCAATGATAGAACTAATGCTACAGAACGGTCGAAAGGATCTTCTAGGCTTTGATGTTCAGCTTCTTCAGTTTTTGCGATAGCAATAATACGGTCACTAAAAGACTGAGCTTCACCACTTTCTTCACCAGACTCCAGTAATTGGTCGATGATGTCCTGCCTGAGGAACCATTTATCCAAAACAGCCTGATGTTCCGCCATTATTCTCACTCCAATGTTTCCTCTTCGCCAACAACTTGTGTTTGCTCAATTTCAGACTCGCCATCTTCTTCTGCCAATATTGCCTTAGAAAGTTCTACTCTCTCTTCAATATCTTCAGTCATATCGGCAGTGCGTTCACTCAAAGAAGCAAGGGTGCTTGATTCTGCATCGCTTTCTGATAATTTATCATTCAAAAGTGACAAAATACCTCCTAGTGAACTAGGGGCTTCCAATGAATCTGGTACCAATGGCATCTCAATTGAGGCCGCTGCTGCTTCATCTATACGTGATTGGTTTTGTTCAGATGCTTCATTAGCTTCTTTCAAAGCCTTAGCACCCAATTCCAATGCTCTTTCCTTATCGAAATCAACAATACGGCGACTACATCCATCGCCACCATGTGTAATTCCGATGTGATGGTCGGCTAAGCGCAATGATACCTTGCGCAGCGTTACCATGATGAATTGCGCTCTCTTTGAACGTTCACTACACATCTTAGCGATTCTTTCAGCATTATACCCGTCAAGGTTTTGATCTACTTCATCGAAGTAATAGAATGGGCTAGGGTCATAATCCTGTATTGCGAAAATCAGAGCAAGTGCTGCCATTGATTGTTCACCACCCGATAGTTGATGTCGTGTCACCTTAGCAGATTTTCCACGTGGTTGTGCCCAAAGTTCTAGACCACCCTTGAATGGTTCTTTTGGATTTTCAAGGAACAATTCACCACGCCCTCCATCGCTTAGAGCATTATATGCGACCTTGAAATTCTCATTTACCTTCTCTAGAACATTTACCAGACGTTCCTTTCTTTGGGATTCTAATTGCTCAGTAACATCCAATAAATGCTTGCGGCGGCTCTGTAATGTTTTGAAATCGTCTCTCATTTCGTCGAGTCTTTCTTGACAATGATCGTATTGCTCAATTGCAAGCATATTGACTGGCCCATATCCTTCAAGCCGACGCTCAAGACCTCTAACTTTCTTTTCTGCATCGCCAACGCTAGGTAGGGTAACATCGATTTGTGCTGGCTCAATGTTAGAATCAGACATTTCAGATAATAAGTCACCCAGTGTTTCTTGCTTCAGCATCAACGAACGACCGATTTCTTCAGCCATCTGGGTACGAGAAGTTGCATCATTTGCTTTCTGGGTCAAATCTGCCCTTAGTGAAGCCCTTTCCTCAACTAATTGAACACGTTCATTCTCCAATCCTTGATTCTCTTCAAGGAATTCTGAACGCTCGATTTCCTTAGCGGTCAACTCTATAGAATCAGTTGCTATGGCTGCTTGCATTAAGTCTATCTTTTCACTGCGGGATACAATTGCACTGTCGATTGAAGATATTCTCCCATCTAATTCAACAACTCTGTCATCTAATAAATCTCTATGATCTGAACCGCTAGCAAGTGCATCTTGGGCCCTATTCCTCAACCCTTGAGCCTCTAATCGCTTGACTTCAGCCTTGTGTAATCTTTCTTTAAGATGTGCTGGGCTGGCATTTTCCAGACTTGCTTGTGCTACAGTTCGATCAATCTCAGATTGCTCAAATTGTTTTTGGGCAACATCTAATGCAGCTAATGTTTGACTCGCTTGGCTTTGCAGAGTACTTAATTTTCTTTCAATCTCAGCAACTGCTCCCAGTGATTTGTTATGAGTTGTCCTAGATTGTCTTAGTTCAGCACGCCATTCTTGTTGCTTTGAAGCATGTCCCCCATCAGTGAGTGTATTGATTTTAGCCCTTACTTCAGATTGAACCTTTCTAGCATCTATGAGTGCCCCATTTACAGTTTCTGACATCAACCTTAGTCTTTCTACTTCCGCTGTTAGTGATTCAACTTCGTTTGCACCTTGCACTCTGCCTCCAAATGAAACTGACATTTTGCGCTTAGAACCACCGATCATAGCACCACCTGTTTCGGTAACATCACCTCGTAGTGTTACTAATCTCACACCGCCCATATTTGCTCGGGCGGTTGACATTGAATCTACAATGAGAGTATTTCTCAAAGCAAAGCGAACTGCGATATCGATTCTTGGGTCATAATCAAGTAATTCGTATGCAAATCCAACAACACCTGGTTTTCTTGCTACCATCACAGCCTTACCGGCCGCTCTAGTATTTGCTAGTCGGTTTAGAGGTAGGAATGTTGCTCTTCCAGCTCTTTTCTCTGAAAGCCACTTGATGGCATTTGCTGCAACTTCATCGTTTTCAACAACAACAGAAGTCATTCCACCGCCTATTGCGGCCGATAGTGCATCTTCGTGAGAACTGTCCTTTGGAGCACATAATTCTGCGATCGTCCCGATAATTCCGCGTAATTCGCCTCTATCTCTTGCCGCTATTACAGCTGCTGAACCGCCTGCTAATCCTTTAGCACCTGTCCTGGATTCCATTTCATTTCTTGCGCTAATCAATTTACGTTCAGTTTCGCGAAGCCGATTCTCGACAAGTTGTGATTCTTCGGATAATTTTGATTCTGCGTTTTGTGATGCATGCAATTCAGTTGCAAGTTTGGCTCTATCTTTTTCTGGATTTTCACCGCCAAATTCTTCGCCTTTTAATTCAAGTTCCTCAAAGGCCATTCGTGCTTCCTCGGCGGCATCTTGTGCAGCGACTAATTGTTCTTCGATTACTTCTGCTTGAGCAGCAGTACGGTCAACCTCACTTTGAGCATCCGCCATTGCTTTACGGCAGAGTTCAACCTTCTCGGTTGCCTTTGACAAATTACGTGATAATTGGGCCGTTGATTCACCAGATGATTCCAGAAGCGTACTTACATCTGCCTCTTCTTGTTCGGCTTCTTGAAATGCTATTTTTGCATTTTCCAAATCGCCTCTTGCTGAAGAAAGGCTTTCTGCAAACGCAGTTAAGGATTCTTTTGCTTCCTTGAGGCTATCAAATAACTCTTGCAATTCGAGTTTATCTTCTATGTCTTTTTCTTCAGCATCCCGTATCAAATCCCCATTGGTGGCAATGGTTACTTGGAGGTTCTGAATCTGTTGCTGCAATCCATTGGTGTCCCCGCCCATTAGAGCATCGATTTCTTTTTGCAATTCACCGATTTGATCTTCCAGTCCAAGTAGTATCTTGCTCCCCTGCCTTACTTCTTCTTTAAGGTCATTTGATTCTGTAAGATATCTGCTTTGTTCGTTGACTTGGTAAGCAATTTCTGATTTTTGTGATGCGTATTTTGACTGATAGGAAATAATTCTTGATTCGGTTAGTTCTGTTACCAAATCCCTTACCTTAATCGCAAGGTCTTTCTCTTTCTTCAAATCCTTAAGGCGGCCTTTTTGTTCCTCTTCAAGCATACCAATTCTTTCGATGTATCCTTCAACTTGATCTCTTTGCTTGTCCGCCTTTCTTATCTCATCGTCATATGAAGTGACGCCAGCAACACCATCTAGCACCTTACGGCGCTCTTTAGAGGTCATTTTAGCTAAGTTAGTCACATCGCCTTGTAGGACGATGTTGTACCCATCTGGGCGAGCATTTGCAGCACCTAGAAGTCGATGGAATGACTTTTGAGTACTCTCAACGCCATCTAGAAGATATTGAGTTACCACATTATTTGCTTTGGTCAAACGAACAGTACGAGATAAACGAACTTCTTCTAAATCGATTGGAAGGCGTCGGCGACCGTTGGATAATGTAGGATTTGCAAATACTAATGTGACTGAACATGAGCGTGCTGGTTTGTTGTTTTTCCCGCCATTGAAAATCAAATCTTTTGAATTCTGAGCTCGGATAACCTTGTTTGAACGTGGGCCTAATACAAATTGAATCGCATCACCGCAATTTGATTTCCCTGAACCATTGGGTCCAGTAATCGCTGTGAAACCTCTGTCCAAAGGAACTGTTACTTCGCCTTTAAACGATTTAAAATTACATACTTCAAGTGCTTTAAGATACATCCCTATCCCTCATTGTCAAGAATTTCGCCCCGACCTTAATCCCATCACCAATCGCGACAGGTCTTAAACAATGGCTTTGTCAACGGAACAGTAGAGCGCTTTTGGACACTAACATAAAAAAGCCAGATGTGCGTATTAGACCCGCAATAATTGAAATTATTAGTCACTAAAAAGTTCACAATGTACCTTTGTTAGCACATTTCTTACATCCAGTTCCTGCGCAATATGGGCACGTTGCAAATACCTTAACACCATAACTTGACTTTCGCATTGACAAATTGTGATCTTTTCTCAACAAATTGGAAGTTCTTGCCACTGCAATACTATCGGAACCAACAGGGTTGGTTCGCGAAGCGAAAGTAGAACGAAACTTATCGGCAACCACTCTTCTCTGTTCAATTGAATTCTGAGTAGTTTGTTGTGCTTCAGAATCCCAGTATTTCGGCCCTCTTAGTAAAACCGCACCGAGTATTGCGATTCCGATTTGTATCATCCAAGGCGACACATCGATAGGCATTAGTTCAGCTAAACCAGTTGAATTAGCAGGTGTCGGGAGCCATTGTAACCTGTCAAGAATGGCGAGCGAGAATAGAACTCCGCCGGTAGCCATGGCTAGTTTTCTAGACCTTGCCGCCCATCCAGCACCTTTAGGTAACTTGAAGCGCCCAGCCAAGACCATTACTACTCCTTCTAGAAGCATGATAAAATCTGCACCGCCCCAATCACCAGTAGTACCTAGACAAGAACTCTGGCCACTGCTTTCCAAAGTACTTGAGACCTCATCAAAGGAACATTGTGCTTCGCCAAGTTTCATTACAACAAGTGTAGAATTAGGAGCGCCATCTATAGCAATCGGTGCGATGATACCAAGTTGGACATTGGATATCACAAATGCAATTATTGCAACGCCGAGAAGGGTTGCAATCTTCTTCTTCAACCCCGCCATGTACCTCTTTACCCGCATCCATTTGATAGTGCTATCGCAACCGATGGCGTGAAGAAGTGCAGTGTTGTGGCAATACTAATGAGGACGAGTGACGCTTCTCAAATCGTCATCATAGGCAGTGGAATTGCTGGATTATTTTGTGCAATTCGTCTTGCAAATGCTGGACATTTTGTCAAAGTAATTACCAAACAGAGACCTATCGATTCATCGACTAATTGGGCTCAAGGAGGCATTGCTGCAATTCTTGATAAAACAGATGGAATTGGTCTTACCTCACACATCGAAGATACTCTAAAAAGTGGAGATGGTCAGTGTGATATTTCAGTAGTAAATAGCGTAATTAATGAAGCGAGTGATCGAATACAGGACTTATTGGACATTGGAGTTGATTTTGAAAAAGGTGTTGATGGTGAATTCCATTTGGCCAAAGAAGGCGGGCACTCGAGTAGACGTATTTTACACTCAAAGGATGCTACAGGAAAGGAGATTGAGCGAGCCCTTAGTCAAACTGCTGAGATGCACGAAAATATTGAATTAATGCCTAACCATCTGGCAATTGACCTTATTCAGAGCGAACATGGAAATGCTAATGCAGGTATATCTGGCGTTTGGTGCTTGGACCAAACAACTCAAACGGTCTTGACCGTTCATGCAGATACCCTAATCTTAGCAACTGGGGGCTTTGGCCAATTGTGGTCTCAAACAACCAACCCAAGTGTTGCTACAGGAGATGGGTTGGCAATGGCATTCAGAGCTGGTGCAACTGTGAAAAATCTCGCATATATTCAATTCCACCCTACGGCACTAGCAGTGAAAAGTGATAGACCATTCTTAATCACAGAAGCGATGCGTGGAGAAGGTGGTGTGATACTTGATGAAGAGGGCTTAAGCAAATGGCAAATCCAGTGTAAAGAAGATGCTAGAATTGTATCACCTGAGCCATATTCATTCACTTTAAAATATTCAAAAATGGGTTCTATGGCAACACGGGACATTGTTGCTAGAGCGATTGACAGACAAATGAAAATTACAGGGAAATCACATGTGTACCTAGTAACTTCACACCTAGACGAGGACCTACTTAACTCACATTTTCCAACTATTAGTTCTAGATTGAAAAGGCATGGTTTGAAACTTGGACATGATCCTCTACCAATTTCCCCTGCTGCTCATTATGCTGTTGGAGGCTTACTGGTAGATGATATCGGGCGCCCTTTTGTCAAAGGTAATGGTGAAGTCTTTCCACGATTATTTGCAATTGGTGAAGTAGCATGTACTGGAATGCACGGTGCAAACCGTTTAGCATCAAACAGTTTGTTGGAAGCGGTGGTATATGCTGCGAGAGCAGCCGAACATATCATCTCAAACCCTCCGACTAAACATCAGAATGAACTGCCAGATTGGAGGGCTGATGGACTCAACAATCTATCCGAACACACTCCTGTAGTCCATGATAAGAATGAATTAAGGCAAACCATGACACAAGAAGTTGGAATCGTAAGACGCTTTAGTAGATTAAATCGGGCTGCAAGGCGACTAGAGTTATTGGGGCAAGAAGTTGATAGATTATGGAGAGAATCAATACCGACTCGTTCAATTGTTGAACTGAGAAACCTAATATTGGTTGGCCAACTTGTTACTGAAGATGCTATAGCAAGAAAAGAAAACTGCGGACTCCATTTCAATCAAGACCTGGTCAAGGAGTAATCAGTTCAATTATTGAAGCGAGCATATTGTTCAATGGAGTACTAATGCCAAGTTTCTCTCCTCGGTTCACTATTTCTCGATTTAAAACTGAAATCTCAGTGATCGCTCCAGCCTTCACATCTTCGAGCATACTACATGAATTTGAAGATGTTGAAAGTAGTACTTGGCGTAAATTATCTTCTAATTGTTGGTTTGTACCAACGTCTATCTGCTCCGCCCTAGCAACATTGGCACCCTCTATCATAGTAAATACTGCATTAGCAAACATTTCCGACCCTAATAATTCCCCGTTTTCCACTCCCGCCATTGCTGCGAGGGGATTGATTGCGATGTTTATCAATACTTTATTCCAAATTAAACTGCGACCATCTTCAACAATTTGACAATTGATTCCACTACCAACGAGACTATCATTGAAATTATTCAATTTCTCATTCTGCGATGTAACAGTATTTGCAAGATGCAATTGACCCCTACCAGCCCAGCGGACTGCGGAAGGGGTTGCAATGTTTGCTCCGTGGGTTGTTGAAGCATATACGACCCTATGCATGCCCAATTCATGGCAAAGTCTCTCAACATTACCTAATCCATTAGTAATAGCAAATGCAATACCATCGGTTTTGAGTAATTTGGCGGCCAAGTTGCACAGATTATCAAGTGAACGAGACTTCCCTGCGATTATTACCACATCGGCACTACCTTCAAAATGACTAGGAATCCCAACCTCATCAAAAGTCATCTCAAATCTTTGACTTTCCACAGAAAATGATTCTTCACCGGTTACAGCAATCCCATTTTTTGTTATCATGGCCATATGTTCGCCGCGTCCGTGAAGATGTATCTCATGTTCAGTACGCGATAAAAGAGCTGCGAATAATGTCCCGATAGAACCTACACCCAAAACAGAAATTCTCATTTTCACACCTCAGATATAACTTCCTAGGTGGATTACTACTCCGCCATCTTGATGACTTATCCACATAGTAGAAAATGTACTATTTGATGGCATGAAACTGAATTCATTCATACCTTGATCAAGTGATGTTGAACTGTTTAGTATCTGCCACGCAGAGCCACTACCCTCATTCGCCACCATCACTGGAATAGAAGTGTTTGAAGGATTATAAAATGAGAAGGTGGACATGCCATCCGAAGAGATAAGACTCCCATTTGTTGCAGCAGCCCAGATATTACCCCATAAGCGATAACTAATATTCGAGCGGACTAAAATTAATTCAGGCCCTTGTTCTACTGCAAAGGATGTTTGTGGATTCGGATTCAATTGATTTTGGCACAAACTAACATTCACGCCCTCTTCCATTATCAATGTCAAATTTGTTTCATTTACAATCGCTGGAATTTGGCCTTCTTTTCTAACACTCATATCCCATATCCAATCGCCATCAGATGGACTTGGAGGAGTGCTAATGTGAGAGTCAATTGGGCAGTTTTCACCTTGCGTAAGTAGCCCACCAGTAGCAAATTCGGCCCCATATCCTTGAACATCTCCAGCGAAGATTTTCCAGCCATCAAGCGGAACTATTGCCTTCAATGGTTTTGCAGGCATTGTGCCTGCAAAGATAATACCATTCAGCGATATATGGTTAAGATCCCACGCTCTCAAGATTATTGGATCTAGTCCGATTACGCAAATCTCATCAGGTATTTCACTCAAATTCGCATCCATATCGGTTTGCCCTTCAATCCAATATAGTCTTGTTTCGGTGGTAAAAGCAGTGTTAGCATTAGGGAAACTGACTAGTAAAGAATCTTCAGGCCCCATATCACCATTTAGTTCAATACAACGTTTTACTTCACCATCATCCTCAACAATGTTCCAATCTGATGTTGGATAAACCTCGAGGGCTGGGAGAACTTGTAGAGATTGCAATTGGTAACCGTCCTCAGTCGACATTATCAAAGAGAAATTTTCGCCCATAGGATGATATGTGGATTGATTCCAACTAATATTCAAGACAAAGGTCGCATATTTCCCAGGCTGTAAGTCTTCACCGCATCCTAAACCATTGATGCTGAGAGAATCTTCCCCTTTACAATCCCATTCATAATCCCATTCACCAATAGATTGGCCACCATCTCTAACTACATCGATGGCGTAAGAGTGTTGCACAAATGATGGATTAATAATTACAATTGTCAAGTTGGTCATCCAAACACCATCATCGCCTCTAGATGCAGCTTCTATCTCGTCAAATTGGAATTCCAATGGAGATTGCCACTCATCATTCAATAGTACTGGAGATTGGCTCGGTAATGCCAACATAAAAAACAAGAAAAAGAAGATACCGAGCCTCTTTTCTGTTTTAAGATCCAAACCCGCAGGCTCGTCCAAGACTATCGGAATTCTAGGTTCACCCCCCATATAATACAGGAATGGTAATATCAATACCAGTACAAGAGTCCAAACTGAAAATCCGTCAAAGGCGTCGAATAGCCAAGCAAATATTAGAATTACGAAGAATAATCTTACTTGAGTGCCAGAATTTCTAGCCATCACTGAACCTAGACGAGAGACCATTAATCTGCCACCAGGGAATGTTGGAATCGGGAGCAAGGAGACCCAGCCAAAGAATGTCAAAACTGAACCTGCTTTGGCCAATGGATGCGCCCAGGCAAGCCTAATTGGGATATCATCATAAAAGAAAACCGCCAATAACTCAACGATCAAAGGTGGCTCTATAGAGCGTGGTGCTGAAACTACATTTACTAATTCAGGAGTCAAGAATATGCCAATTGCCCACAATACAAATCCACTACAAATCATTACCGCTGGTGCAATTATTGAGATCTTACCTAATTGACTCCGATTATCCCATGGACGAGAACTCATCCGAGGTAATGATGAAATTAGCAATAGTCCGAAAGGCCATATTAGTGTTGATGGTGAAAATAATCCTACTGACCAGAATGCAATTGAAATATCTGGAATTGGAGCGATATGCCCTACTCTTAGACCTTGTTTCGCAGCAGACTTAACCTGTATCACTGATGCCAAAAAGAGTGTTGCTAATATCGGCAGGGTAAATCCAATAAAGGAATCTACGAAGTGCCCATATCCAAACCAACCACCCTCTGGTGATGTGTTTTCTATCCACAAAGAACCTGCTAAAGTTGCGGTTAATGCGGTCATGGACCATAAAAACAAATACACTTTTATTGGCGGAAATTGCCTATCAGGCATAGGTAGTATTGTTACTAACCAAGGGTCATCGACCGATAACCTTGCCATCCATCCAAGTTTAGCTATATGTGAATTGATCTTTTTCAAAGAGTCATGGACATCCCTGTCTTGTTTGACATCTATTATCCAACTTGGCCATCGGCCTCCAATTTGTTCAATTAGGTAATATTCTCGACTTATGATATTCCCTAAAAGAGCGTGCTGATCCCACACTTTCTTGTGAGCAGTCATCTGTTCAAGGTCGACTGTGGAATTGTTATCGTCATCCATGTAACATCCACCTCAAGAAACGCTCAGCACCACTCCGTCTTCAATCAATCCCTCACCAGCCTCTCAACTGAAGTGAAGGGAAAGCCGAATAGATTCACTTATTCTTGAATCTCTTCAAACGGAAGGTTTCTTCTCTTTCCATTTCTTCAAGACGAAGTTGAATGAAAACTCTCGCTTCTTCTAGTTCTGGAATTACCTTGAACTCAAGTGCATTGACTCTCCTCTTAGTTGCTTCAATTTCTGAAAGTAATCTTTTCAGAGTACCTTCCATTTCTGCAGCACGGACAATCTTCTCAATCAAATTACCAAAAGAATCGCTAGCCTCGTCAATATATGGTGAAGAACCGATGTATCCAACGCCTCTTTCCGAGAATGTTGATTTCAAATTGCTTCCACTGACACTTGGTACTACAACACCCATAATATTTCGTCGTTCAACTTCAACTTGTGGAGTTGCTGTATTTGCTATTGCAGCTGCACGAACAGCCAAACCACCTTCAATCGCATTAGCTAAGTCAATACGTTGCTTTGCTAGACGGTATGTGTCGGTAAGATCTCGCTTAGCTTCAATCATTTCAGACAACAACTTACGGAATTCATGGAAAAGACCGTCACGCTTCATCTTGAGAAGTTTATACCCATTTTTGGTTTGCTTGATGCGCCCCTTAAGTTTGATAAGTTCACTGCGTGTTGGTTTAATATCGAGTGCCATAACTTTCACTTCTCCTTAATCTGTGTGGAAAACTCACTTCCGGTTGTCAGGATGATACTTGTCAATCCACTTCTGGTCTAGGCGTACTAGATATTTAGTGTCGATACGAGCCATCAAAGTCCAACATAGGTCGAGCGTTTCTTCAATACTACG